>JAEIGA010003488.1_pt1 | contig 24614 bp, 21 predicted proteins | sample 9270691 | NCBI WGS metagenome assembly JAEIGA01 (sample SAMN17057246, study PRJNA624740) | gut metagenome | biome: biome; isolation source: fecal sample | host: Bos grunniens | place: China: Xizang | collected 2019
AGGCCCCAGTTCTCCACATTCACAATAGATCCGCCGTTCTCGGTAATGATGCCCTGGAATTTGTCAGCAACCTCTGCTACCTGAGCCTCAGAGAGCACTGGAGTGACAATGAAAACGGTTTCGTAATTGTTCATAATGTTTTAATTTTTAGTTATTTGCTACAATAGCGGGGCAAAGATAGTAAAAGTTTTCCAATCCACAAAACTTTTTTAGTTTTTTACTCTTTTACTATAATATTATATAAAATAATACGACGGAGCGCACGTGCATCCGTCGTATTATTTATCTCCCACAACATGGAGCGTTGACAATACTAAAAGAGCATTGGTTTAATAACTCCGAAGAGCATCCACGCCACAAAGAATGTAAAGATGATATTAAACACCTGCGCACCAATAAAGGTGAAGAGAATGTTACGATTCTCCTTTGAGACAATATCCTTAAGTCGGGTATCCATACCGATGCAGACGAAGGCTAGCGAGAAAAAGAATCCCGAGAAATTCTTTGCCATAGCGGTCTCAGCTAACTTCTTTGCGGCAAAATCTGGGAAGATTTCATAGCTCTGGAGCAAGCTAAACACTGCAGAAGCCAGAACAAAGCCCAGAACAAACTTAGGGAACTTATCCCAAACAATCTTAAGTGATGGGCGGTGAAGTTTACCGTCACCAGCGCTCTTTGAAGAGAGGTAGAGAGCGATAAAGAATGCCACCACTCCGATAAGAACGTTCTGAGTAGCCTTAACAATCATCGCAATCTTATTTGCCTCCTCGCTATAGATTGCTGAGGCAGCACCTACGCCACTGGTTGTATCAACAGTGCCGCCAATCCATGCACCTGCAATCTGCTGCTGTATTGCAACATCGTCAGTAAGCAGTGGCACAACGAGCTTTGCAAGGTAAGGCATTATATATATCATAGGTACCACAATAATCAGCACCACAGATACGATATATGAGAGTTTCTTACCATCTGTATTTGCCACACCTGCCGCAGTAATACAAGCTGAAACGCCACAGATAGACAGGCCTGAAGAGAGTGTCATAGCGCTACGCTCATCAACGCCCATCTTCTTAGAGAGGAAGAAGGCGAACATCCAGACGCAGAAGACCACTACACAACCCTGAATAAGGGCGAGAGAACCTGCAGCCAAGAAGTCTCTGAATAGGATTGTAGCACCAAGACAGACAACACCAATCTTGATAAAAAACTCACCCTGAATAGCTGGCTTAAGCCACTCAGGAATATGGAAAGCGTTGCGAACTATAAGTCCGAAAATTACAGAGAAAAAAACAGCCTCGAAGCCCCAAGCCTTGATAAAACCAATCTTTGCTGTCAGTTGCGCAAGCATTGATATTGTAAAGACAACAACAAACGACCAGCACAATCCGCGCAAAGGGCGTGAGAGCAATTTATTACCGATAAATAGGAGTACCAGTGCAATAACAAAGAGCGCACCAATATTAAGCCAAGACTCTAAATGCAACAAATCTGATGGAATCTTTAGAGCATCCTTTGGAAGGAATGTTGCCAATCCTGCAATAACAAGCAGAGGAATAGAGAGAAAGGTTACCACCCAATCCTCAACTAATAATTTCTTAAGTTTACTCATACTTATCGTTTTTTTGTTTGACACTATATATCCATAGTTAGAACAATGCTGTCACCATAAAATAGAGGCAATTCCCATTTGGTTTATTACCCATCTTACGGTACTGCTGAAGTGTATACTCTGCCTGTACGCGCAAGTACTTCCAAGGGCGGTAAGAGATGGCTGCAGAGTAGTTTATCTGATCACCTTCGCTATTTTTATCCTCATCAAAGTAGTCACAACGAACACCTACAGTACACTTATCAAGGAACTTTGCACCAACCAGTGCATAAATACCCTCAGAGGTTAGATCACCAGTCTTGCCGGCAATGTACTCCGAGCGAGCAAAGATATATTTATTCTCATAATCAACACCTCCACCATAGCGATTATAACCCAAATAGGATAGATTTGCATCCGGATTGAGCGCATTCATAGCGGGGTACTTACCAACCAACGAGGTTGCATTTGTCTCTCCGCCCATATAGTAACCCGCAATCTTAAGGTCCTTCATTGGCTGAATAATCAATCGACCGGCAATATCCTTACTCTTATTGCTATCCTTAACATTTATACCGGTACCATTGAAGACTCCAAGCTCGTAGTTGATAACACTAAATCCATCCTTCTTGATAAATCCGCCATAGAGTTGCAAACCGATATCACGACCTGATGAGTTAATACCTTGCAAATCGCTGCTTGACATACGCACAAGACGCTGAACAGTATTTGCGTAGGTGATAAACTCAAGCTGGGTTGCATTGTAATCGGTATTCTCAATAGAGATTGGCACCTTAAACTGACCAGCTTGTAGACCAAACTGATTTACTGGCTGATACTTTGCCCATAAATCCATAATAGATAGCTCCTTGCACAAATCTATCTGAATACGATAGCTTGCCTTAGCACCATTTTTGCCCTTAAAAATATCACCCTGCAGCGACATACGTGCACGACGAAGGTGGAAGGTCGAGGTTGTTGTTCCATCCTCATTCCACTGATAGTCATAGCCTGCCTGGATATATCCTGAGAACTTAAACGCCGGCTTCAGTTTATCCCAAACCTCTGAGCGCTTCTCAAGCTTTGCAACTCGCTCCTTAAGCACCTCAACCTCTGCCGGTGACTCAACACTCTGAGCATAGAGGGCAAAAGTTGTACAGAGCGATAAAATAGTGAGTATAAATCTCTTCATAGTATTAGCTTTTATGATATTTTAACAAATTACTGCCACAAATATAACTTTTATTTCTTGTTTTCAATTAGGTATTTTTACTTACAACATTCATCATGTCCGTTTTTAGAGTGTTTATGTCCAATCACAAACAAAGAGTATCCACCCGTGGTATAAACAAGGGTGGATACTAAGGTTTAGAACTAACCAATTAGCGGCTAGCCTTAACGGTAAATGCTACAGGCTTATTAGGACCGATGTAGAAGTTCTCAGCTACAAAGCTAACCTCATACTCCTTAATGTCCTTATCAAATGCAGGCTGCTTAGCATCAACAAGCAGAGGGCGCACCTTGTAAGAGTAGGTTGAGAATGGAGGAATAACAACATAGCGAGCATACCAAGTATCTCTTGAGCCCTCGCCCTTAGTAAGGGTTACAGGAATTGACGATATATTCTCGAAATCAATAACGATATTCTTATCTGTAAACTTCACACTCTTAACCTTGAGGCAAGCGTGGAGAAGTGGACGAACCTCCTGCTCACGACCATAGACATTACCCTCTGCGAATACAGCTGTACGACGTGCATCAAAAGCCTCACGAACACCGGCAAGCGACTTCTCAGTAGCAAAAACCAATGTCACTGGACGGTGAGCTCCGTGAAGATAGTCTACCTCCATAAAGAAAGGTGCGTGACAGTCAGAGTTTCCAAGCATAGCCAGATTGTTCTCAAGAGCCCACTGGTGACCCTCAGGGGTGTAACCACATGCCATGTTGTAGATCTCGATTGCATCCATATAACCCTCCTTGAGAATCTTCTTGTGAGCCTTATGCATCACTGTCTCATTTGGAGCCTGCTTGCACCAGTTAGGGTGGTTCCACATAAGGAATGCACCCTGCTTGCGAGCCTCACGAAGACCTGCCTCCATAGCAAGTACGTGGTCGTGGTCAAACTCCTCAGCTGCAGCACAAATAGCGTCATTATCCTTAACAAAGAGGCAGTTAAAGTGACCTGGAGGCATACCAAGGCGAGTAATCTCACCACCAGGAACAACAAGAAGCTTCTTTCCTGCAGCCTTCTTAGCAAGCTTAATTGAGTAGTCACGGTCACACTTCTCCTTTACGAAGGTGCCATTGTTGACCATCTTCTGGTGACGAGTGTCAATATGCTCGGTAATAGAGATTACATCGAGTCCCTCCCAGATAGCCTCCTGCACACGAGTTGTAGGCCATACGGTTGCATCAGAGAAGATGGTGTGAATGTGAAAATCGCCCTTAAGAGTCTTGTAGCCCTCAATGTCTGGAACGACAATCTTATTAGGCGTAAACTGTGCCGATGCAGTCAAAACACCAGCAACAGAGATTAGTGTTAAAATAAATCTTTTCATATTTGTAAATTTTAGGTTAGTGCAAAGATAGGAAAAATCAATCAAAATTAAAAATATGCCCTAGAATTTCTCACGCAACTTACCTACAAGGTCAATCTTCACGCTATGCAGAGTTGAGAGAATCATATTCTTAATAGCCTTCGGTGTAGACTTGCCATGGCCAATAGTCACAACAGCACCAACACCCAATACCGGCGTTCCTCCTGTCTGTTCATAGTTAAGGCCCTGCCAGAAAGGTGTCAAAGCGCCCTCAGATGCGGTTATAGAGTACAACCCCTCTGTAAGTTTAAGCACTGTATTGCCGACAAAACCATCACAGACAATAACATCAGCCACATCGCCAGTAAAGATATGCGATGGCTCAATATTACCGACAAAGTTATATCTACCACCCTCTGCTGCTTGACTCATGAGTTGATATGCCACCTTTGCATGGGCATTACCCTTACTACTCTCCTCGCCAATATTAAGCAGAGCCACACGCGGCGCACTCTGTCCAAGTACCTCTGAGGCATATACAGAGCCAATGACTGCATACTGCTCCAACACCTCAGGGCGACAATCTACGTTGATACCTATATCTAAAATTGTAACTCTACGACCGGTAACTGTGGGAATAGAGATTGCAATGGTAGGTCTGAGAACCCCCGCAAGCGGTTTTGCCACCATCATAGACCCGACCATCATCGCACCTGTACTACCTGCACTTGCAAATCCATCAATCTCCCCCTTTGCAAGCATATTAAAGCCCACAACGATACTTGACTGTCTCTTTGCTCGGAAACTTTCAGCAGGATGGTCACCCATCTCTATTCGCTCAGGAGCATGGATAATATCAAACGTCTCTGCACTACAACCCCTTAGCGCAAGTTGTTCCAAAATGGTATCTCTATCACCCAACAACACTATACGACAGCTATCGCCAATAATACTCTGCGCAGCTATCGCCCCCTCAACTACAGCCTCTGGCGCATTATCGCCACCAAAGGTATCAATACCGATTTTTATCATCTATACTTCACAAATTTAGAAGTTGTTTAAGGTTTAAACAACTTCTTATACCAATAAAGCACCGCCGAAACGATGCTTTATTGAGTTGATGTTTACTCAATTACTCAACTACCTTCTTCTCGATAGCCAGCTTACCACGGTAGAAACCGCACTCAGGACAAACTCTGTGGTAGAGTACTGATGCACCGCAGTTTGAGCAAGCCACTACTGTAGGAACTACTGCCTTGTAGTGGGTTCTTCTTTTGTCACGTCGTGTAGACGAGACTTTGTGTTTTGGATGTGCCATAATTATTCTTAATATTAAGTTGTTAAAATTATTCCGTTACACCACTTATGCGAGCAATCATATCGGGATTACAATCCTCAATATCATGCGCACGTACTATTGGCAAATCTAGCATAATGCTGTCGTACACAAACTGTGCGATATTAAGCTCATCGCCGCGCTGAAGAGTCACCTCCTCACCATCAAACGCCTTAGCTTCATCGCCAAAGAGAACTGTCATAGCCGCCTCAACATCAACCTCCAGAGTCACATCATCAAGACAACGGTCACACGCAGTAACTGCTGTACCCTCGCCACAAAGCTCTATCACTGTCCTATTTGAAGCCTCCTTATGACCACTGACTGAAAGCTTAAAATCGGCAGCAGAGATCTCTGTCATCTCCATCGCCTCAAAAAGTTCCATACCCACCTGCAGCTCAAACTCAAAATCGCTCTGCTGCACTGTCTGGGCGTCAATTACATATCTCTTCATATCACTTTTGTGCGCTTTAGGTCGCAAAGGTATAGTATTTTTTTTGATTTTACAAACTTTTTCAAAAATTAGCACCATCACCATTCCTTTATTTATGGTAAGGGCAATATTTATTACAATTTATCCGTTTGTTAAATACAGAAATATAAAACTAAACGATTATGACACAATATTTTGATCTTACAGGACAAGTTGCCGTAGTCACTGGCGCATCAACAGGGCTCGGACTACAGATGGCAAAGGCATTTGCTAACCAGGGTGCCAATATAGTTTTATTAGCTCGCAGGGGCAATCTCTTAGAGCAGAATGCCGCTGAGATTAGTGCGCAATATGGAGTGGAGGTACTACCTATAGTTTGCGACATCACTGACACTAATGCAGTTATCAATGCCGTAGATAGGATAATGGAACATTTTGGCCGCGTAGATATTCTTGTAAACAATGCGGGCACGGGTGCAGTTGGCAATGCCGAGACAGTTACAGACGAGCAGTTTAAGCACGAGCTTGAGGTCGATCTCTTTGGCACATTTGTCTGTGCCCGCGAATTCGGCAAAAAGATGATAGATGCTGGCTATGGCCGTATTATCAACATTGCTTCGATGTACGGACTTGTGGGCAATATGATTGCCGGCAGTTCTCCGTACCACGCAGCAAAGGGCGGTGTGGTGAATCTCACCCGAGCTCTTGCCGCAGAGTGGGGAAAGCATGGCATTACTGTGAATAGTATCTGCCCAGGCTACTTCTACACAGAGCTTACAACCGCGACACTTGACAGTGACTACTTCCAGAGTATAGCCAAGCAGAATATCCCTCTTGGACGCTATGGTCGCGAGGGTGAGCTAAACACCTGCGCACTATTCCTTGCCTCGCCAATGAGTACATATGTCAACGGACAGAACATTGCCGTAGATGGTGGTTACACCTGCATCTAACTGCTCTGTGATTGTAAATAAAATATCCACCAGCAATCGTTGGTGGATATTTTATTTACAAAGCTCACTGCACTACTATTTAGAGCTGTACTCCTTAAGATAGTCAATCTCAAACGCACCCTTCTGCTCTTGATACTTCGCAAGTTTAGAGCCTGAGTGCCAAGTGGTATAACCACCCGTTAGACCAGCATCATAAAGACCACGAATCTCCTTCTCAACATTCTCGGCGTTATACTTGATACCATTGCGGTCCACGTGACGCATAACGTCATACGCTTGAATCCATGTACGGACAACGGCTGGCGTAGGAGTAACCTCCTGACGACCCTGCACGCGCTCACCCCACGCACGAAGAATTTGGTAAGGGTTATTCCATGGCTTCTTAATGCCATAGTAGCCATTAGAGAAGTGGTCTGGGTAAGGCATTCCGCAGATAGCATCGGCAATATTTGAGATTGCAGGCCAGTACTGACCATAGGCGGTCGTATAGCCAGGATTTGCAGCCTCTCCAAAGACATCAATAGAGACATAAGCACCTACAGCGTGAATCTCATCACACGCATACTGCACAAAGCGCTGGATTGCCTGCACCTTGCTCTCGTTATACTTATTGTGATAGTCGATTAGCTGCTCGACCTTTGTCATACGGTCTGGGAAGCGAACATAGTCAAAGTTAATCTCATTAAATCCAAACTTACGCACCGCCTCCTTAGCTAGCTCAACATTAAACTGCCAAACCTTACGGTCGTATGGACTTGGCCAGTATGCCTTGTTATGCTTGAACGGTTTTCCAGTAGCCTTCTCGGTAATTGCCACCTCTGGGTGGTCCTTGACAAGGTATGAGTCCTTGAAGCAGGTAATACGACCCACAACATAGAAACCCTCCTCGTGCAGTCGACTAACAACCTTTTTATAGAGAGCCTCCTTTGTAGCACCTGCACGAGCGTAGTTGGTTGGCGAATAGAGCTGCATCGCCTCCGCCTTATAACCTGGGCACTCGTTGTCCTTAATATCTATTGTAAAGGTGTTGATTTTGGTCTGCTTTGCAAAGGCTATGTACGCCTCAATATTTCCCAAAATAGCAGGCGAAATATTGAGATAGAGCGAGTAGCACGCCTCAGGCATCTTGTTGCTCTCAAAGACTACGCGCTCGGTTGGATAGAAGTCGCAACCGATAGCCTCACCACCGCCAAATGGATTCTTAATAGCCTTGTGCACCTTGTCGTAAACATCCGCTTTATATCGCTTTAGAGCCTCCTCCTTGTCAAATACGGTGTACTTGGCGTAGATATAACCCTCGGTATTACCCTGGCGGACGATGTAACGATTTACGCGACCAGTGTTGTAGAGCGTGTCGTAACCAATAACCTCAAGCTCAGCGCCCTTGTCGGCATTTGCACCAACCTTTGAGGTGGCGATGTCTGAGATTATAGATGCAGGAGTGCGCACAAAGATACTCTTCTCCTGTACAACCTCACGATGAGTTGCCACAAGCGAAGATAGTGGCGCATAGAGTGTCTGCTTCTCTACCTTCACAGGCAGATACTCAACATCGTTAAACCTCTTCTTGCCATTCACAACAACATTAAGCTGCGCACCACGCACAAGGGTGTCGGCAACGGTCAAATTTTCGCCCTGCTCATCGGCCGCATAGAGATAAGCTTCTGGGCGCTCAGATGCAAGATAACGCACCTCAATAATCTCCTCACTGCTGCACGCCATAAGCGCCACAACAGCCACAATCAGTGTTAATACTCTTCTCATATTTTTTACTTTATACTTTTTCAACCAAAAATCGCCACAAAGATACAAAAAAATCTTGCGGTCGCAAGATTTTACCATTAGCTTTTAGCTATTGGCCGTTGGCCTCTCAGAGGTGTCGGCAAAGCCGACTCATATAAATCCACAAAGCGGATACCTTATAAAAGCCGACAGCTACAACAATCGCTTAAGGTGGCAGAACATCAGCTTGCCATTTTCATCTCTTAGGTGCATGCCGTTACCCTTGCAGTAGCGGAAGAAAGAGCAGTCGGCACATTCGCCCGTGCGCATCCACTCGCGGTTGCGATATGGAGCAAATCGGCTATTCCAGACCTCCCAGAAGTTATCGGTGTAGATATTTCCCTGGCTATAGTTTGCACGGATGCTTGCGCATGCAGAGATTGCTCCGTCAGCGAGCACAGAGCCCACAGTAACACCCGCCTGACAAGCAAAGAAGTGGTTTCTCACATCGCCCTCATACGCACCCAAGAAGCCTTCGCAGCCATATTGAACAGCTATTTTGCCCTCCTTGCGGGTATCGGCGATATATTGCATAAGTTTATGAAATTGCTCGCGCTCAAGTTGCAGCTCCGGGTCTGTTGCCGCACGTCCTACCGGAAAGACGGTAAAGAGTCGCCAACGTTTACAACCCAAAGAGAGCAGATGGTTCTTAATATCGTCGAGGTGGTCAATATTTCGCCTATTGACACAGGTCACCACGTCAAAGACAAAATCTTCAGTCTGAGCCATCATACGAATAGCCTCAGTGGCTGTAGTAAAACTATTTGGATTGCCGCGCATAAAGTTATGGTCGCTCTCCAACCCATCTAACGAGACGGTAGCAGTGTGTAGTCCGGCAGCAAGAAGGGCATCAAAGCGCTTGCGTGTTAGAGCAAGGCCATTGGTTACCATACCCCACGGAAAGCCTCGGTCATATATCGCTCTTCCGCAGCGCTCAAGGTCTGTTCGCATAAGTGGCTCGCCACCCGTAATAATTACAAAGACCTTGTGCGGGTCGGTATGCTCAGCAATGTTATCAAGCACTGCAAGAAAATATTCAAGGGGCATATCTTTCTGAGTAGCGACATTTTTACAGTCGCTACCGCAGTGTCGGCAATTTAGATTACACCTAAGGGTACACTCCCAGAAGAGCTGGCGGAGTGGATGATTTTTTACATTATCGTTCTCAAGTTGACGCCACAACTCAAGCGCCAAACGACGACGAAGGCCAAGTTTTGTTACATCCCTCATAACGGCCTCTATTTTAGACTACTTCTCCTTGAGTTTTACATCGGCAGTAACCTCATACTCACCACCATACCAACCGCCATCGCCCTCGGCAACTTTAGTCTCTGGCAGAGTGTTAAGGTCAACGGTAAGTGTCTCAAACTCGCCACCATTTTCTACTCCGTCAATATCGGTAAAGAGAAGTGTGCCGTGTATACCAACTGCTGGGATTGTTTTCGTAGCAAAATGCCCATCCTCGCCTGTGACAGCATCCAGACCGTAAACATCTTTAGACGACACGACAATACCCTTGATAGGATTACCCGTCTTGTCTGTAACTCTACCCTTGACAGTAAAATCAACTGTCGGAGTACCATATTCGCACATCTCGCTCTCTTCACACGCTGTAAAGCCAAGCAGACCAAGCAAAAGATAGATAAGCTTTTTCATAATATCAACAGTTTTAGGCAAAGTTAATAATAATAATAACCAAACAAAACAGCAGTAATTCAAGTTATGAAACCCTACTGTTACTCAATATCTATTCTCGACACCTCATCCACGCCGTCAATCGCTGCGATAGAGGCGATAGCCTTCTCAAGTTCGCCAAGCGAGTGAATCGAGAAGTCGATAGTGCAGACACCAATATGGTCTACAGTCTCTGTGGTAATACCATTCATAGACAGATGCAGCTGCTCGGTGATGCAGAAGATAAGATCCGAAAGCAGATGGTATCTATCGATGCCACGGATACGAATACGAACAGGATAGAACATATCATCACTCTCCACAAAGGTTGTAAGGTCGTTTACAATAGAGTCACCTTGCTCCGAGGCGAGGCGTATAGCCGTCGCACAGCCACGCTTATGGAGCGTAATTGTTCCATGTTCATCCTTAAAGCCCACAACCTCATCACCAGGCAGCGGGTGGCAGTGGCTACAACGCAGATAGTCGAGCTTTGGCTGGGCGGCGAAGAATGAGTGCAGAGCCTTCTTTGCCTTGAAGGTCCTCACAGCGCCGAGCCAGTCTGGTTGCGGAACAATGCCTCTATCCGTTGCAATCTCTACGCAGTCACCACGGCTCAACTGGGTCTTAACAGAGCAAAGGCGACCATTGATGCGGGCATAGTGGGCATACCTACCGATGTCGCTATGAATCTCAAAGGCGAAGTCAAGCGCCGTAGCATTCTTTGGAAGTATAATTCCCTGGCCTGCAGGGGTAAAGACCATAATATCATCATTATAGAACGACGAGGTTACGCCCTCCATAAACTGAATACCATTAACAGCCACATCGGTCCTAAGGATAGCCTTGAGTTTCTCCAGCCACTTGTGTACATTCTGCTCTGTACGCTCAGCAGCGCAGCCAAGGCGAGAGTTGCGCACCATTCGCTCTGAAGAGATATGTATCTCCTCCCACACGCCCTGCTCACGAAGCAACTTGACATGGAAAGATTGATAGCCATTCTCCTTAGGGGCATTGATATAGTTTGACACACTACCCGGGCGCTCTTTGAAGTAATCGGTCAGCGCTGCGTATATCTTAAGTGCATACTCCTTCTCCGAATACTGCTCACTCTGAGGGTAAATTACACGGATATAGTGACGACCCGGAACGTGCGAAAAGTCGCAATGTTTTGCCTGCATCTTACGCCAAATGCTATATGGGCGACGATAGCGTACCTCAGTACGCGCCTGCAGACCTTTAGCAGCGAGAATCTCACCCATCTTGGCAATAAAGACCTCGATATGTGGGCGCTTCTGTTCAATATCACGCTCGACCATCTGCTCCAACTCCGAATACTCTCGCGGACAACGATAGCGGAACGATAGATTCTCAAGCTCGCTCTTAACATGATACAGACCCAGACGGTTTGCCAGTGGAGCGTAGAAGTAGTCTGTCTCACCTGCAATCTTCATCTGCTTGTCTGAGCGCATACTGCTCAGCGTACGCATATTGTGAAGTCGGTCGGCAAGCTTAACAAGCAGGGCGTGAATATCAAAACTCACAGATTCAAGAATCTGGCGGAAGTTATCTACCTGCTTAGAGTGCTGATACTTAGCCTTTTTCTGTTTTGTCACGGCACCAACAAGACGTGCCACATCATCACCAAAGCGCTCACGAATCTGCTCTATAGTATAATCTGTATCCTCAACCACATCGTGCAAGAAGGCTGTAATTATTGGATTAGCCCCCAGCTCCAACTCCTCGGCGACTATGCGCGCTACGGCAATTGGGTGGATAATATAGGGTTCGCCTGTCTTACGTTTCTGCTCCGAATGTGCCTCAGCAGCAAGCAGATAGGCACGCTCTACGCGCACCATATCCTCGGTAGAGAGTCGCTGCGAAATATTACTAAATAGAGCCTCTATGCTCTTCTCTATCTGTTGGGTGTAGTCTGCCATATCTCCTAACTAAATTTTTCTACATTATCCTACTGCATAGTTACCACCTGCGCCACAGAGAGCCTCTCTTGCTGCTCATCTTGAGGTATCCGCCCCTCTGTCTGGCAAGATGACGACTGATTATCAAAGTGCGCAAGTAGCTCTTGCTCTGTACGTTCAACCATAATATCATCAAGAAGTTCCAACATCCTTATGCGGCCACATTCTCGCCTCTGCTCTATCTCTTCATCGCTAAATGGGACAATAGCGCAAGCGTGGTTTAACGAGTCGGTATTATCCTCCACATCGCTCTCATAAAGCGACATGGATATACCCGTCACCATATCTGCCTCATCTGCATTAGTGCACAGATAACTCCTTACCACCTCCAATTGCTGAGGTGTTAGCGTACCGCTGTCAACAATATACTTACACAGCAGTTCATCGGTTACAATGCTTGACATATTATCTTATTTTTCAATTGTTCTACCATTAAAAATGCATCAAAAAGCAGCTATCCCCTACTTGACACCCTCTTGCGCATTACCCTATCGGTACCCATCGCCAGCAGTATTGTCCTCAACTCAATATAGGCGCGGCTCTTGATACAATTGACCTCAGCCTCTGTCGCCTCGCGCATATTGCCATTATTCCTGCGCCACTGCGTCAAAGCCTTGGCTACATTTACAGAGCGACGCTCCTTACCCGGCATTAGGCACTGCTCCATAACAATACGTTGCTCAGGCTTCTTTAGCTGACCAATCGCCTCACGAAGCAATATCTCCTCACTCTTCTGGTCTGTATACTCCTCCGCAGCAACAGCCACAACACACTTATCAATGTCGCTCTGAGGCTTGCTCATATACTTGCGTCGCACCTCATTAAAGTGGCGCGAAGCGGTTATCATCAGCCAGCTAAAAAATATTCGTTTCAGTTGCTCTCCCGTATGCTCGTTGCTACTATTAAAGCTCCTTATAGCACGAAAATCGCCCTTTGTAAGGTTTATGTATATATCGTTAATCAACCCATCAAACAGCTCGGCGGTACAGTACTTAAAGTACTTGGTTGCCGCCTTGCGAAGATGGAAGTTGAAAGTATAGTCAATATACTTCGCCTCTAAAAGTATGTAGGCTATCGCACCGCCATCACCCCCTTGCGCAGAGCGTATCAACTCGTCAAAGGTTAAATCTTGGTAGCGTTTGGTAGTAGCATTCATCGTCTATAACGAAATATTTTACTCTTTTCGGGAGTTGAAAAGTCTATGAACAAATAGCCTTCAATCAACTCCACAATATCTCATTGTAGCACAAATTTAATTCAAAATATCTACTAATCAAACATTTTTTCAAAAAAAGTGGTTTTTAACCCACTCTACAGCCACCTTTATAGTTATAGAGTGAAGAAAATCAAAATTCTTGCACATTTTTTACTACCAACCATAAAAAAATGAGGATGACGCCTCTGCATCATCCTCACTCGATCAACTATCTGAAATCTATCTCACCTCATCCTTACGTGGACGTCCGCGACGACGTGGAGCCTCAGTAACACCCGCACTCTTCTTTGCAGCAAGGCTCTGACGCTGTGAACGCTCTACATTCTTCTTAACATCCTCGAGCGTCACCTCAAGCCCTAAGTGGCTACGACGACGGATTGTACGCGGTGTATCACCCAAGAACTTACGGCAGAAGAGCGAGAAGTGGCCATGACTAGTAAAGCCATACTTCTTGATAATACTCTTAATAGGAATTGATGTATCATTAAGCAGCGCACCAATCTCTACAGCACGATTCTGCTGCATCCACACATATGGAGTCTGGTCAAAGTGCTGACTAAAGAGCAGCTTGAAGTGCGAGAGGCTATGTCCGCACATCTTAGCCAGAGCCTCAACATTCTTGGCATGAGGGGCATTGTTGATAACAAGAGTTCGGAACGATAGATTGTTATTAAATAGGCTGTAGAATGTACGCAGGAAGACCTCGCGCGGATAGAAGTGGCGGAAGATTACAAACATCTCCTCCATCTTTGCTCTATGCATCATCTCCGTATTGACATTATTCTCAAGGAAGAAGACCACAGAGTCCACAAAACCAGCAAGTACACTCTGCATAGGCACTGCCGTAAACTTATAAGCGACCTTTGATACCTCAGCTGCAATAGAGCGATATGTATCACCCTCACCTGTAAGGCTACCTGTTACAAAGCGCGCAATTAACAGAGAGCAATCCTCCTTAGCCTCAAAGGTATATGTATGAGAACGTGACAAAAACAGAGCATTTGACTCACGCACATGGTAGTCTGTTCGCTCAACAGAAGAGACCTCGAAACTACCGCTTCTCAGGAAAACCAGATGATTAACATCATCCTGTTCAATAATTAAAGTTTTGCCGGCTTTAATAGTGCACAAATAAAATCCCGGCTCGGGCAATACTGAATTAGACGAGCAGGAAGTGGAACATAAATTGTTCGTCATTTTCATATAAATAAAGTTTTGTTGTTAAGGAAATCATAGACTTCAAGAGCGCACTTCTTAAAAACTATCGTTTCCAAATACGAAATTAGTAACATTTTTTCATATAAACAAATAAAAAAATAAAAAAAATGTGATACTTTTTTCACAAAACACTGTTTTTCAGCATATAACAACATTTGAAAAAATGAATATTTCCCTACTAAATTGGCGTTTATATACATTTTTTTGATTTTATTTCACAACTATCTTTTTGCTGTCTAATTTTCATTTTTTCTAAAAATAGAGTATCTTTGTTATCAAAATTGGAAGAGAAGATGGGAGTTGCAAATATTCAAAAGGGGCTTATGGGTATCAAATTTGCCGAGCAAGAGCAGGTCGATGTCAAGGCTTTTCTCTTTAGAGGCGACATATCTACAGCTTTACCTACAGATAACATCAGCGAGGGATTTATTCTTATTTGCCACGGCGGAACTGCCCTATTTAGCTACTCAGATAGACAGTTTACACTCCACGCTCGTGATATGATTACAATTTTTCCTGGGGACATCTACTCCTTAACAGATATTTCGACTGGCTTTACCGCCTCGTGGGTCAGTTTCTCTAAACAAATTAAAGGGGTAGTACTACAGGATTTTCCAACATCATTTTACAGCCATATTGCAGGCAAGCCGATATACAATCTTTCAGATAACGAGCAGTACGACAGCATTATGGAGTATCTAAAACTACTCCATAGGCGACTATCTGACCAGAACAATATCTGCCGTTACCAGATTACGTTCAACCTATTGTGCTCGCTAATGATGGAGGTTCTCAACATCGTAGCACATAATCTGCAAATCGAGCGTTCAGAACCTAAGCATCGCCAACAGATACTTGATGAATTCATCAGCCGAGTGAACTCAACCCCACGCTGCCGCGAGGTCGCCTACTTTGCACAACTGCTCGACATAGCCCCTAAACCACTCTCAGCAATAGTTGCTGACGGCACAGGTTTTACAGCTAAAGAGTATATTGAGCGTACCGCCATCGCCACTATTAAGCAACTACTATCTACCACAAGCCTTACAGTTAAAGAGATTGCCGAGCGACTCGACTATTCGGGAAGTGGGAACCTCTGCCGATTCTTCAAGACTAACACCGGAGTTACAATATCCGAGTTCAAGCAGAGCCTGAAGAGGTAAAAAAATTGGAGCGCCACCGCGCCCCAACTATTAGTACTTGAAACTACTTCCACCGACAAACTCTCGTAGTACCGAATCAAGCGGTATCTCATCTGTAGATATTGGAGTGAAATTATCAAGGAAATGCAATAGGCGATGTGCCTCACCATACTCTGGAACAGTATCCGGAATTTCTCGCAAAATTGGCTCCACGATTGGTCGCAGCACGCCCAGCTCATAGAATAATGAGGTGTTAACCATAATATCGGCATTCTCTTGATATGGGAATATGTGTCTCTCCTCACCTCGGCGCACACTTGGCCAGCGGGCAATAGTATCGTAGGCGTTATTTCCACGAGTACGATAGTCACGCGTAATGCGGCGCAGAAGGCGATTATCCGTAGTCTGTATACGAGTTGTATTATCCAGCGCCACAGAGGTGAAACATGAGAGGTAGACCTTAAACTTCAGTCGCTCCTCAAGCGCAGGGGTAAGATTTGGATTTAACGCATGAATACCCTCCATAATGAGCACTGAGCGGTCATCCAACTTCAACGGCTGCTCATGCCACTGGCGGGTGCCGGTGATAAAGTCATAGCGAGGTATCTCAACACTCTGACCATCTATAAGTCGCTTAAGGTCATCATTCAGGCGAGCTAAATCAAGTGCCTCAAGAGCCTCATAGTCGTAATCCCCATTCTCATCCTTAGGTGTATCCTCACGGTTTACAAAATAGTCATCCAGCGATATAAGTACAGGATGTAGACCCAGCACTCGCAACTGCACACCTATTCGCTTTGCCGAGGTAGTCTTACCACTTGACGACGGACCAGAGATAAGCACCACCTTAGCCCCACGCTCATGGTTTGCTTGGTAAATTCTGTCGGCTATTCGTGAAAACTGCCTACCATGCACAGCCTCTGCTATTTTTATCAACTCGCTGGTATCACCCTGCTGTATACGGCTATTTAGCTCTCCCACCGTTGCTACGCCGACAACATCCATCCACTCATGGAATTGGTGGAACAGCCCCGCCATCTTCTCCGCCTTTGGCACAGAGCCTAAGTACAGCGGATTTGTACGGTCAGGCAGGACAACTAAAAAGCCCTCATTATATGGCACAATGGCAAAATTATCTATATAACCACTTGACGAAGCGAGCGCACCAAAGAAATAGCCCACCGTCTGCCCCATATAATATATATTATTGTACAGCTTTGGGCGTGAACGCAGAAGTGTCGCCTTGTCTGGATAGCCCGCCGCTTCAAGTTTGGCAAGAATATCGGTCGTAGGCTCTTTTTTGCGCTCTATAGGTATATTTTGCGCTGCAATTTCACGCACAGCTTTCTCAATTTGTTCACACTGAGGCTCTGTAAATCCATCTTTACCCTCTATTTCGCAGTATAATCCAGAGCCAACAGAGTGGCGAACATGGAACTCTCCTTCAGGATATAACTCCGCCATAACCCTCTGCAACAGAAAGGTTATGGTTCGCTGATAAACACGATGACCTTCAGGATGAGAAATATCAATAAATCTAACAGAAATTGGGGCATGAATACGATAATTAAGCTCCTTAATACGATTATTCACATACGCTGCAAGCACAGTATAATTGAGCTTAAGCTCCACGCTCTTTGATAGCTCCAACAAAGAGGTACCCAACGGCACATCGACATAAGATGCGCTATTCTGACAATAAACTCTGATAAGGTTTTCCATATCTTCTAAATCTTTATCCCTTCAAAGGTAATAAATCTCATTGACAATTCAAAATCGCCAAATCAATAAATGGCAGATAACCACAAAAATACCACCAAAACACCAGATAATAGATATAATTAGAAATCAAAGATTTTGCATCTTTGCTAATTATCGCTATATTTGTGGAGCACAACACGAAAATAACCTATAAACCTAATCAATATTATGAAGTTAACATCAATTTTGAAAAGTTCTATCATTGCAACTGCACTGCTACTTGTTGCAAGTTGTAACTCATCCGTTGAGCGCGTTGGTGTGCGCACTGATGCCCTCGACGACACCGCTTGGCAGAGCTCAAAATGGATCTCTGTTGTCGATGCTCCAGTTGTAACCAAAAAGGGCGCTAGACGTGCTGCTGATGGCGCAAATTGGTTCTTAACAACGATAAAGAATGAGCAGGCTGTCACCTCAGCAAAGTGGATGGCAACATCGCTTGGTGTTCACGAAATCTATGTTAATGGCAAGCCTGTGGGCAACGAGTTCCTCAAGCCAGGCTTTACACACCGTGAGAAGCGACGCAACTCATTTACATACGACGTAACCGAGGCATTCAACCTTGCCGCTGGTGGCGAAAACACCCTTGCGGCTCAGGTTACTCCAGGTTGGTGGGCTGATTATATCATTACCCCATCTCGTTTCAACGGCCTCTTTGGTAAAAAGTGCGCCTTCAGAGCAGTCCTTGAGCTTACATTTGCCGACGGCACAACCAAACTCTACGGTACAGACTTGGAGAATTGGAAGGCTGGCATTGCCGGTCCTGTAAAGCATGCCGCCATCTTTGACGGCGAGGAGTACGACGCTCGCGAACCTCTTGGATTCCAAACACCAGAGAAGCTATCCACACCAGAGGAGAATCTTGAGTTCACAGGCGATATTATCCCTGCAAATGGTGCCGAAATCTATCTGCGCGAAGACCTTACACTCTCTCCAGTAGAGTCTTATATCTGGAAGTATGCAGAGAATAGCAACGAGTGGGAGTATGGCAAGGTGGTTATCGACCGCAAGTATGAGCCAGGTAAGACAATAACCCTCAACCCGGGCGAGACCCTTGTTGTTGACTTCGGTCAGAACTGCGCTGCCATTCCAGAGTTTACATTCAAGGCTGCAGAGGGTACAATCCTCACCTGTCTTCCTGCCGAGATGCTCAACGATGGCAATGGTGCCAAGAGCCGTGGTATGGATGGTCCTGAGGGTAGCGTATACCGCACCAATCTCCGTATAGCAGATTTAGGCATGATACTAAAGTATACATTTGCAGAGCAGTGTGGCTATGTGACTTATCATCCAACTTGCACCTTCTATGGCTACCGTTATATCTCCGTAACAGCTACAGAGAAGGTTACAATCAAGAGCATCAAGTCTATCCCTGTAACCTCAATTACAAAGCAGATGGAGAGTGGTACAATCACCACAGGCAACGAGCTTATCAACAAACTCATCTCTAACACCTATTGGGGTCAGCTCTCAAACTACCTCTCAGTACCTACAGACTGCCCACAGCGCAATGAGCGTATGGGTTGGACCGCAGATACACAGGTTTATGCTGAGACCGGCTCATTCTTTGCTAATACAGCTCAGTTCTTCCACAAGTGGATGGGCGATATGCGTGACAGCCAGAATGAACTTGGTGGTTTCCCTGGCGTAGCCCCTAATGCACACTATGGCACAGAGTATATGCGTCTTGGTTGGGCAGATGCGGGTGTTATCGTTCCTTGGATTGTTTGGAAGCAGTTTGGTGATACTGCAATTATTGACGAGAACTGGGACTCTATGGTTCTCTATATGAAGCATGTAGACGATACTAAGTACGACCATGAAGTGCTCAAGAAGGAGAATGGCAATAGACAGTATGCCGACTGGCTTAGCTACGAGCCGATGGAGAGCCACAGCAAGTCGTACTTCATCAAGGGCACAAAAGATATTGATCCTGATGCTTTGGGCTACTGGAACTTCCTCAGCGCATCCTATTGGGCTATTGATGCTGCAATGATGGCCGACATGGCAAAGGCAACTGGTCGCGACGCTGCACCGTATATCCAAATGAATCAGCGTGCAAAGAACTACATTAAGAGATCGTTCCTCAAGGCTGATGGCACATTTAAGACCGCTATTCTCAACACTATGCAGACCCCTGCACTCTTCGCACTCAAGGTTGGTATTGTTGAGGGTAAGGCTAAGGAGGATATGATTGCTCGCCTCCGTCAGAACTTCAAGGAGCATGACAACTGCCTACAGACTGGATTCCTCGGCACATCAATCCTTATGTCTACCCTTACTGAGAATGGCATGGTTGATATCGCCTACGAGCTCCTCTTCCAGCGCAAAAACCCAAGCTGGCTATACTCTGTAGATAATGGCGCAACCACTATTTGGGAGCGCTGGAATAGCTATACCCTTGAGGATGGTATGCACAAGAAGAGTATGAACAGCTTCAACCACTATGCCTACGGTTGCGTATGCGAGTGGATTTGGGAGGTAGCTGCAGGTATCTCATCCGTTGTTGAGCATCCAGGTTTCAAGCACATTGTTATGGCTCCAATTCCGGATAAACGACTCGGTTATGTCAAGGCTGAGTACAACTCGGCTGCTGGACTTATCAAGAGCGCTTGGAGATATGAGGGCGAGCAGTGGATTTGGGACTTCACAATCCCTGAGGGCACAACTGCTACAGTTACTGTTCCTGGTGAGGATTGCTCTCAAATCTATCAGAGTGGTACATATACTATCACCAGATAGCCACAATATAATTATTAAACAGCGAGGATATCCATTTTACTGGGTATCCTCGTTTGTTATTGAATAATTTATTACTACCTTTGTCGTGAACCATAATATTTTAACAAGATGAAAAAACTTATATCTGTCATCGTTTTTATCGTAGCATTCGCCAGCATACTCTTCTATCGTTCAACACTTCGTGAGCGCGAGGTTGTCATTCTATCTACTAACGACATCCACGCCGTTATCGACCACTTCCCAGAGCTTGTTACAGCAGTAAACCTCTGCCGTGACACCGTAGCGACACTTTTAGTAGATAGTGGCGACCGTTGGACCGGCAACGCATTTATCGACAGAACCGAGGGCCGACTGCCTATAATTGAGCTGATGAACCACGTAGGCTATGACGTTGCCACGTTGGGCAACCATGAGTTTGACAAGGGCCCAGCTCTACTACAAGGGGCAATAGAGTATGCCAACTTCCCTATCTTGTGTGCCAACATGCAGAGCAACACCAACTCACTCACCACCCTACCTGGCTCAATAACCCTCAAGACTCGCAACGGAGTTAAATGTTTTATTACAGGCGTTGTTACAAACTACGACAATGGTCATCCAGAGGGTAGCGACGAGGTCTTTGCCGACCTTAACTTCTCCGACCCTATGGAGGCTGCAAAGAGCGAGCTTAAGCAACATCGCGCAGATGCATCTATCTCTATCCTCCTCTCACATATGGGCGACAAGAAGGATATGGAGTTTGCCGCTAAGGGTGAAAATTATAACATCATCCTGGGCGGACATACCCACACCATCACAGACACCATTGTTGGCAACACCACCATCGGCCAAACAGGACGTTTTCTCAAACGCCTCGGTGCCACCCATATCCGCATGAAGGGCAATAAGATTACATCTGTTGAGTATCGCAATATCCCTCTTGAGGGCTACACTAAGGATAGCGCAACCATTCAGATTGTAAATCGCATAGAGAACGACCCTGTTCTCGGTGCCGCTGTTGGCTCACTCGCCGCACCTATAACCCACACCGGCTTTGCCAATATGATTACCAAGTGTATCGCCGAGGCGACAAACTCTCAAATTGGATTCTATCACTATGGCGGCATACGACTACCACACCACGATGCCGGCAATATCAAGTTGGCAACACTCTACAACCTTGAACCGTTTGCGTCAAAAATTCATACAATTATCATGACCCCTCAACAGATGCGCACCATGATAATCACCAAATTTAACGACACAAAAAATAGCAAGGAGTCTCACCGAGTAGACCTCTTTAGTACCACTCCATATGAAATTATCATCGACCAAAATGGCGAAGCTGTCGATGTGCGCTTCCCAAATCTACGCGAAAATCGTAAATATAGCGTCGCAATTTCTGATTATGTCGGCAAAAAGTACGAATCAATCTGTGGCGAAAAACACACCATGCACGATATCCTTGTCGTCGATGAGTTGCTTAAGCTGCTTAGCAACCAAAAACAGACCCCAGTTGACAACACTGCATACCAAAAAATCTCTAAATTTTAATACACTGATAATCAACCAATTGAAGAAAAAACCTAAAAAATCTTAAAAAAAAGTTAAAATTTTTCACAAAAATATTTGCACATAAAAAATATTTGCCCTATCTTTGCACTCGCAATCAGGAAATAATGGTTGCGACATAATTCCGGAGCGGAAGTCTACATGCGGAAATAGCTCAGTTGGTAGAGCACAACCTTGCCAAGGTTGGGGTCGCGAGTTCGAGTCTCGTTTTCCGCTCCAAGAAACAAAGAAAACCCCTTACAGACATCTGTGAGGGGTTTTTGCTTCCCCAATCTTGACAATGTTGTGCTCTAATCTGCGACTACTTCATTCGTGTACAAAATCAGTCGCACGAAATGAGCTAACACAATGAAATCCACAACATTAAACGTAAGCTTTTACTGCCGTCCATGTAAGGCAAGTAAAAAGGGGCTAGCTCCCATAGAATTATCTCTTATTATCAATGGAGAGAGAGCATACATCACCCTACCTCGCAAAGAATATCCTGAAATTTTCAAGAAAAGTATTGGGATGAAGAAAACTAATCCAATAAAAGAGTATCTAGAAGCAACAAGAGGTCGATTAAATGATATCATAACAGAGATGATGGATGAGGGTATTATGCTCAATACACAAACTCTTTCCGAGTATTTCAGATATGGAGGAGTTAAAAGGTACACAGTCCAAATGTTATTTGACGAGTATATAGGCTTGCTCAAAAATAGAGTAAATGTAGACTTAACACCTCGTTCATATCGTAAATACGAATTATCACGAGATAAGTTTTATACTATAATCTCTCCAAACAGCCCAGTAGGGTCTATCACAAACACGGTTGTTGCTGAGTACATGTCAATGCTCAAAAGGATATTCAATACCCCTACTGCCAATGGTTATGGACAGCGAGTAAAGACTGTCTTGAAGTACGGCATGAGCAAAGGTATAGTTAAAACCAATCCATTTATGAATATCCATCTGAGAAAGGATATTACCCATGTAGAGTTCTTGACAGAAGAGGAGATTACTCGCATTAAAGATACGGACATGTATAATGAAAGTCTGAACAGGATGAGAGATTTGTTTGTTTTTCAAGCATCTTGTGGGTTATCATATTGTGATATGGCAGCATTGGAGCCAAACGACTATCAATATAATGAGACTGGACAAATATATATTCACAAGAAGAGGGCTAAGACTGGAGTATACTTCACTTCGGTAGTTTTGCCTGATGGAGTGGAGATATTAAAGCGATATGACTTCCAACTTCCTAAAATCTCAAATCAGAAGTATAACGCTGCGCTTAAGTTTATAAAATCAATATGCCAGATTGAGAAACCTCTGCATACTCATATTGCCAGACACTCGTATGCAACTCGATGTCTTAACTTGGGCATACGCCTCGAGGTGGTCGCAAAGCTGTTAGGGCACTCCTCCACTCGTCTTACTCAACATTATGCGAAGTTATTGGAAAAGAATATTATTCAAGAGGTTCAGGATGCGTTCAACAGTAGCATCTTCACGCAAGGGGGTAAATAATTCCGATGCAAATATCGGAAAAAGTCCGAACATAATAATAACATAATATGTATAAGAGAGAGGGAACACATCCCCTCTCTCCTATGCTATTGGCTAAAGAAATAGCAAAAAATAAGTTTTTTATACACGTCTAACTTCGTAATCACAAAAACAAATTATAAGCATATTCTTCCATTTTTCAACAATAATAAAATACTTATAATCAAAGATATACACCCATAAAAAGAGGCAAAATATGTGATAATTTTTTATAAAAAATATGGAGGAAGATGTGGTTATAGAGTGTTTGTTGTAGAGCCTAACGAGCTTACTGTATTTTTCCCATAGTAAGCTTAGTAAGGGGCGGCAAACTGTTGGCTGTAAATATTTTTCCTAAAAATTTTCCATGTAAAAAATCGAGTTTACTAAACTTTTTAGACCTAGCAAACTATTTATATAAAAAGAATATTACATGGAATACAAAAGAAAACAGAGGGGTCTAAGCGACCTTACAAAACAAAAAATCTCAATGAGATTGAAGGGTAGAAAAAAGAGTCTAAGCCATGCGGCTAATATCTCAAAAGGAATGGAAAACTATTGGTCTAAGATTCCGCAGCAACAAACTGGCTCAACAAATCTAAATGGGATGGTGTAAAAAAATGCCTCGACCATCAGGTCGGGGCATTGCAATTTAGAAGTAGTTCTTTGTTGCAAACTCGTATTGTTCGATAAATATCTGCTTAAAGGCCGCAATGTTATTTTGTTCATAGAACATCAACATCGCTTTCTTGTAATCTATAGAATCAACTGTGCGGAATGACAATGGGCAATATCCCCACGCCATAAGGATAGCATTACTTGTGATTCGTGCAGTTCTCTTATTGCCATCAGAAAATGCCTGAATGTATGACAACAGCACAAGAGCCAGTAAAGCCTTCTCAAAAATATTCTCCTTACCATTTATTAGATTGCAACTATCTTCAAGGGCCTCTCTAATTTGAAACTCATTGTCTAATGGGCGATAGTTAGTACCAGTAATGCCTACTCTTCGGGTACGAATACCACTTCCCACTCCAAGTTCTTTGGTAAGTATTCCATGAATATCCTCAATTCGTCTAACAGTAGTCTCTTTCAAATAGTCAGGATTATCCAAAACGAAATCAAGAGCATCCTTATGGTTGAGTAGCATTACTGCCTCTTCCTTGGTTTTACCT
>JAEIGA010003489.1_pt1 | contig 24609 bp, 16 predicted proteins | sample 9270691 | NCBI WGS metagenome assembly JAEIGA01 (sample SAMN17057246, study PRJNA624740) | gut metagenome | biome: biome; isolation source: fecal sample | host: Bos grunniens | place: China: Xizang | collected 2019
GAGATTATAAGCACTATTACTTTCCTTCTCATATACATACCGGCTTTCAATTTCTTCGGACTTAATGGATTTGGAATTGCATTTCTTTTATGGTACCTGCTTTATGCTATAATCATTGCATTTGTTTATTATCGATTATTCAAGCTAAGATTGAGTATATCTTGCTACAAATGGCTTATATGGGCGTTACTCACATCATCAACTGCACTTCTTTTCACCGAAACAGGCAACACTATAGCCACAATCTCAATACTCATTGTAACCACAGTATATAGTGCGATAAAATTCAAAAAACTAATTAACCACTAAAATTAATTATCTGATATAGAAACTCCTATATTTTCCTTATTTTTGACATTTTTAAGAAATTACACAAAACTTTAGCACCTTTTCTTTGTTCATTACAAAAATACTCCCTATCTTTGCCATTGAAATAATGACAAGAAACAGAGGGGTCTCAACTTTTTACCAAGTGGAGATTCTTTTATTTTTTACTAATCTTTAAAATTGATATATAATGGCTATAAGCTACATGACAAAAGAAGGCTATAAGAAGAAAATGGAAGAGATTGCTTATCTTGAAAACGTTAAGCGACCTGAAATCTCTCACGCTATTGCCGAAGCACGCGACAAAGGCGACCTTTCTGAAAATGCCGAATATGACGCAGCAAAAGAAGCACAAGGTATGCTTGAAATGAAAATAGCACAACTAAAAGACCTTGTTGCCAATGCTCGTATTATTGATGAAAGCAAACTTACAACCGATGAAGTTCAGTTGATGAGTGTTGTTACAATCAAAAACGTTAAGAACGGCGCTACCCAGAAATATACTATCGTAGCCGATTCAGAAGCTAATCTTCGCGAAATGAAAATTTCCACATCTACACCTATCGCTAAAGGTCTAATGGGACACAAAGTGGGTGACGTTGTAGAAATCAAAGTTCCTGCAGGAATTATGCAGTTTGAAATTATGGGCATTTCTATCTAATCGTAAAAAACATTTCAATATGGCTTCAATTTTCTCAAGAATAATAGCAGGTGAAATTCCTAGCTACAAAGTTGCCGAAGACAACAAACACTACGCTTTTCTTGACATCAATCCGGTGGCTGCTGGTCACACATTGGTAGTACCAAAACATGAAGTTGATTACATTTTTGATCTTCCTCAACAAGAGTATGCCGAACTTATGGATTTTGCACGCAAAGTTGCGGATTCAATGAAAGCGGTTATGCCTTGCAAACGCATTGGTGTGGCTGTAATGGGACTTGAAGTGCCTCACGCACACATACACCTATTGCCTATCAATAGCGAAAGCGATATGAACTTCTTTGCTGAAAAAAAGCAATTACCTGCAGAAGAAATGAAAGCTATAGCTGAAAAAATCTTCAACAAGTTCAACGAAGACAATAATATATCTCACCCTGAGATTTTCTAATATTTTCATCGTACAACACACAAGATGGTGTCTCATATACGAGACACCCTCTTGTGTTTTTAGTATTCTATTACTTTCTTACCTGATTATAACCTTTTGATTGATTACTTCGTTGGCTGTTGTTGCACGCACAATATACACTCCTGCATTTAACTTTTTAGCCAAAATTTCATTATCTGTAACATTAATTACGCAACGACCATTCATATCAAAAATCTCTAGAGAATGAACCTCTGCTCCAACCACCTTAATGATTCCGTTTTCCATTTTCACTTGCATCTTAGCTTCTCCCACTTCTTCAACCGCTGTTGTGATATCGCCATAAATATCAATATTGTCAAGTGTCAAGTGTTCGCAAATCTTTGATCTTAGACGGAAGGCTACATATATTTCTTCTCCGCTATATGAGCTCAAATCCACGCCTCTTGTTTTAAAATCAGAACTTTCAATAGAGATACCCATTTCATGGTCAAAATTACTACAATCATCACCATTTGAAGATACCATAATTGAATACGATTCAAGAAAATTTGGATTGAAAGATGCTGCGTCCCATACAAGGTATGTATTTTCACCTGCGATGAATGGAGGGAGTATACACCAGCGGTCGGCCTCTTCGGTACCATCAAGCCATGAGGTGCCGGCAAGTATATGTTCACCAAATTGCTCATGTGAAGTGATATTAAACAGCCCCCAACCTGCTTCATTAAACTCACTACCGGCCGATGGATTCACAGTCCCCTCATCTTCAACGCGGAATGTAAAATCCTTTGGAAGAATATTATCTTCAAAATCCCAACGCAAAACAGGTGTACCCATAACGCGGAATTCTACAGTCTTTGTATTATTGGCACTTACATTATCGTTTTCTGCTACAACTTCTACGGTTAGGTTGTGAACACCTGCCGACAATGATTTTAAAGCATCAGCAGCTGTAAACTGTATTATTCCCAGAGCATTAATTGTGGTATTCTCTTCTTTTACTACAGTGTCGTCTATCTTCACTTTAACTGTACATGGCACGTCGGTTATTCCGAAGTTACGCACAGAAAATTCTACGTCAAGTTTTGAACCCTTGTGAACGTATTCGCTTGGATTTGTAATTTCGTTGACACCAAGGTCTATACTAGTTGCATCAATCTTATCAAACGACACATCGTCCACACATAATGAATTCTGATCTTTGTCGCTAAATGCATAGAAACCAATATAGATTGTTTGAGGTTTATCTATATGAATAATATTGATAGATTCTTCATACGTACTGCAAGTAAATGGAGCATACTCTACTATCTTGTTAGTCATTTCACTTGGTAGTCCTTCATTTCCATAATATACACCTAATTTTTCAGGCAAGTCATCATCTCCTGCATACCAGAATTTCAACACATAATATCCGGCTTCCTTTATTTCTATAGGTTCAAGGATTGCCCAATCTTCGGCATCATTATACCGGTTATAGTTATATTCAAGACAATAATCGCCTGTGCGAGCTAAGTTCCACCATTTATCGCTATAGAGATCCCACGTTCCATCATCTTCATTAAGATTAAAGAAAACTATATCATCGGTGTATTCGGTTGCTTCAAATCCCATTGTATAAGGCACCGTAGCTATAGCCCTATGCAATACTGAAATTGATGTAGTATCATTGCTTGTATCAATATCATCGTCATGTGAAGTCCAAGACTTGATTGCAAAACTCTTGCGTGGTGTCGACAAGTCGGCCTTTGCTGTAAATGTGTATATCATTTGAGCTCCTTTTGCAAGAACTTGGTTCACGTTTTCAGTTACAACAGTTCCACCATCTACTGAGTATGAAAGTGAGAATCCATTAACATCTACTACACCCACATTCTCCACCTTTACAGCTACAGTTTCTTGAGAAAGATTAAAATCGGTTGTTGGTGATATAATTTCTGTCACTTTTATATCTACCGGGTTATTTGTGAATATTACTTTTACTTGTTTAAGATATAGACGCCACATGTTGGCATCACTACATGCATGAAAGCCAAAATAAATAGGCTTGTTCGCTTCTACATTCACTAGGTAAACGCATGAAGTTTCTTTATTATTAAGAGTAAGAGTTTCACTCATCTTGTTGGTCATGGCTTCCACTGTAAGCTGATTGCCATAGAAAAGTTCTACTTTTTCGGTATAAGAACTTCCCACCACACCAAATGAAATAATCGCCGTACCCGATTGAGGTGAAGTGATTGCCGGTGAGATCATCCAATCATCGGCTACATTTGAACTATGATAGCTGTAAAATACTCTAGAAGGAGAAGCAAAAGAATCATATCCCCAAGTCTTTTCATCTTCGTTTGCGTCTATAATTGTCCACGATGCTACATCGGCTTCAGTGGCTGTAGTAAAATCTAATGTGTATAATACCTGAGCAAAGGTTGTAGTGCATACACAAAACGCAGTTAATAAAGTAAATAGTTTCTTCATATGAACAATAATATAGGCTCTCTTTAGTAGTGATTTAGTCGAAAACGGAGCCTTAAAATCCTCGACTAAGTTTCCTGTTTTATGTTTATACAAAAATAAAAATAAATATGTGAATAAATAACAGAGAAAGAGGTATATTGATAAAAATTAACTAAACAATGCTTCTGTGAACGATTTTGTTATATATAAAAAATCCATTTTATTTAAATCATTATAAAATGAGTGTGTGCCAAATTACCAGACACACACTCATTTTTGATTTTAGAACATTCGTTTTGTTATTTCACAAACACTTTTGAAGTGCGAGAACCTTGTTTCTTCACATACACCCCGCTTTGTGCATTTTTAACTATTGGTGCCCGATAAATTTATAACAAAGATTAACATAAACACTTCTATTCCTTTTTTACACACTATTCCACCGATTACATAAATCACAAAAAAAGCGATGAGCAACTCATCGCTTTTTGACTGTAACAAAGTTATTAATTAGAACTCGGCGTTGTTTGGAGTACGTGGGAATGGAATAACATCACGGATATTAGCCATACCGGTAACAAACAACAACAAACGTTCAAATCCTAGTCCGAAACCAGAATGAGGTACTGTACCAAACTTACGAGTATCCAAGTACCACCACATATCTTTCATCGGGATATTCAGTTCTTCAATACGTTTCACAAGCTTGTCATAGCTTTCCTCACGTTCAGAACCACCGATAATTTCACCAATCTTAGGGAACAAAACGTCCATAGCACGCACAGTCTTGCCATCTTCGTTTTGCTTCATGTAGAAAGCCTTGATTTCTTTAGGATAATCGGTAAGTATCACCGGACACTTAAAGTGTTCTTCCACCAAGAAACGTTCATGCTCTGAAGCCAAATCTACACCCCAATATACAGGGAACTCAAATTTGTGACCACCGGCAATCGCTTCTTCAAGAATTTTGATACCTTCGGTGTAAGTCAAGCGCACGAAGTTTTGCTTCAACACACCTTCTAGACGTTCAATAAGTTCTTTATCAAACATATCGTTCAAGAACTTCACGTCATCATAGCAGTTATCCAAAGCCCATTTCACACAATACTTGATGAAATCTTCAGCCAAGTCCATGTTATCTGTGATATCGTTGAACGCAACTTCAGGCTCAATCATCCAGAATTCTGCCAAGTGGCGAGGAGTATTTGAATTTTCGGCACGGAATGTAGGACCGAATGTATAAATTGCACCTAAAGCTGTAGCCGCAAGCTCACCTTCCAGCTGACCCGATACGGTAAGACTTGCTTGCTTTCCGAAGAAGTCGCCATCGTAACGAATAGAACCATTTTCATCCTTTTTCAAGTCATAAAGGTTCATAGTTGTTACTTGGAACATTTGTCCTGCCCCTTCACAATCGGAAGCTGTAATAAGCGGTGTATGGAAATAAAAGAAACCTCTTTCATGGAAGAATTGATGGATAGCAATCGCCATATTGTGACGAATACGGAACACAGCACCAAAAGTGTTGGTACGTGGACGCAAGTGTGCTATATCGCGAAGGACTTCCATAGTGTGGCCCTTCTTTTGCACTGGATAGCTATCTGGATCGGCTGTTCCATAGATTTCGATCTTTTCGGCTTGAATTTCGCAAGTTTGACCTTTTCCTTGCGATTCAACAAGTAGACCTTCCACACAAAGACTTGAACCGGTTGTAATAGGTTTCAATTCTTCTTCGCTAAACTTAGCCAAGTCTACAACAATTTGTATGTTTTTGATTGTTGAGCCATCGTTCAAAGCAACGAATTGTACGTTTTTATTACCGCGACGAGTACGTACCCATCCTTTTACGCACACTTGTTGTCCCACCAACGATGCATCAAAAATATCAACAATCTTAGTTCGTTTCAAACTCATAATAGTTCTATATTGTCTTTTTTTGATTATTCAAATGAATTTTGTTTCAAGAAGTTTACTTCTTCTTGTGTCAAGTAACGCCAACGGCCACGAGGTAGATCCTTCTTAGTTAAACCGGCAAAATATACACGGTCAAGTTTCACTACATGGTAGCCCAATGATTCGAAAATGCGACGCACCACACGGTTACGACCTGAGTGAATTTCGATACCGGCTTGCTTACGGTCGGTTGGAGAAACGTAGCTTATAGCATCGGCATGTATTGGACCATCTTCAAGTTCAATACCATCGGCAATTTGTTGCATATGTTCTTCCGATATAGCTTTATCTACCCACACTTGATAGATTTTCTTCTTCACATATTGTGGGTGAGTAAGTTTTGAAGCCAAATCACCATCATTAGTCAAAAGAAGCACACCGGTTGTATTACGGTCAAGACGTCCCACAGGATAAATACGTTCGTCGCATGCACCTTTCACCAAGTCCATAACAGTCTTACGACCGTTAGGGTCATCACTTGTTGTTACACAATCTTTTGGTTTGTTCAACAAGATATAGCACTTGCTTTCTAGTACAACAACCTTTTCGTTATATTCCACTACATCGCTATGACTGATTTTTGTACCCAATTCGGTTACAGGTACACCATTCACCTTTACCAATCCTTTTTGAATCAATTCATCGGCTGCACGACGAGAGCAAACACCCGCATTAGCCATGAATTTATTCAAGCGCATTTCTTCATTTGGATCAAATTGAGGCATTTCATATTCCACACGTTTAGGACGTGGAGTGAAACGCATTTGTTGAATTCTTTCAGCGCTGTTATTATTGTTATGCTTCATGCCGCCTTTGCGATTGTTGAATCCGCCTTGACGGTTGTTATTGTAACCTCCTTGGCGGTTATTATAGCCACCTTGACGATTATTTCCGAAATTATTATTTCTACGTTGGTTGAATCCGCCTTGACGATTGTTGTTGTAACCGCCTTGACGATTGTTGTATGCTCCGCTGTTTTGTTGTTCTACATCACCACCATTGTCATAGTTGTTATAACGATTGTTATAACCGCCTTGACGATTGTTGTTATAGCCACCCTGGCGATTGTTGTAGCCACCTTGACGGTTGTTATTGTAACCACCCTGGCGATTATTATAGCCACCTTGACGGTTGTTATTGTAACGATTATTGCTATAACCACCTTGGCGATTATTTCCATAAGGACGTTGAACATAAGAACCCTGTTCTACTTGTTCCTGGTCATAATTCACTTTTTCAAACTGTTCGCCGTTACCGACATTTTCAGTTGCTCTCATTTCACCGATTCTCGGTCTTCTTGGTTTTTTTTCTAAATTTTCTTCCATATAACTTACTACTTTTTAGCCTCTCGGCCGTAATTTATTTTTTTTGGTATTAACTTGTTTTTATAGTTTATAAACCTTTTCAAATTCTTTTATGCAAAGATAGCTCTTTTTATACAAAAACAACTACCCTCGCAAAAAAGATTTCATTTATTTGAATTAATATCCTGTATAGCTATGAGGAGTGATACGCTTCAATTCTGCTTTAACTTCATCACTTACATTCAGCGTATCGATAAAGTCGGAAATGCTTTGTTCGTTTACCACACTATTGGTACGAGTTAGAGCCTTTAATGTTTCGTATGGTTTTTCATAACCTTCACGACGCAAAATAGTCTGTATCGCTTCGGCTACAACATTCCACATATTATCTAGATCGGCATTTATTGCTTCTTCATTAAGCACTAGCTTACCAAGACCTTTTAATGTGCTCTTCATTGCAATAACCATGTGTCCTAGAGGTACACCCACGTTACGCAACACTGTAGAGTCGGTCAAGTCGCGTTGTAGACGTGAAATAGGTAATTTTGCCGATAAATGTTCCAGAATTGCATTTGCGATACCTAAGTTTCCTTCCGAATTTTCGAAGTCGATAGGATTAACCTTATGAGGCATTGCCGATGAACCCACTTCTCCGGCTTTAATCTTCTGCTTGAAGTAGTTCATTGAGATGTATTGCCAAATATCACGGTCAAGGTCGATAATAATGGTGTTGATGCGCTTCATAGCGTCAAATATTGCACCAAAATTGTCATAGTTTGATATTTGAGTTGTCCAGCGTTCACGTTCTATTCCTAGCTTTTCACTTAAGAACTTTTCGGCGAATTCAAGCCAATTAACTTCGGGGAACGCAATCAAGTGAGCATTAAAATTACCGGTTGCGCCACCGAATTTTCCACTCACGGGAACAGCTTTCAACTGAGCCAACTGTTGCTCAAGACGATAAGCAAACACCTTTATTTCTTTACCCAAACGAGTAGGTGATGCAGGTTGACCATGTGTTTTGGCCAACATAGGCAATTCCTTCCACTCTTCGGCAAAGTTATTTAATTGGTCTATTACTTCTTGTACCAAAGGAACCAACACTTCATCCATCGAATCCTTGATTGACATAGGCACCGATGTGTTATTAATATCTTGTGATGTCAATCCAAAGTGTATAAACTCCTTATAATCATCAAGTTTCAAACCATCAAACTTCTCCTTCAAGAAATACTCAACGGCTTTAACGTCATGATTGGTTACACTTTCTATATCTTTAATGCGTTGTGCATCTTCTAATGAGAAGTCTTTATATATTGCGCGCAAAGACTCAAACACATCGGCCGATACACCGATTAATTGTGGCAATTGTAATTCACATAGGGCAATAAAATACTCCACTTCTACCTTTACACGATAACGTATCAGTGCAAATTCAGAGAAATAAGCATCTAGAGATTCTGTTTTTCCACGATAACGTCCATCTATAGGAGAAATCGCTGTTAGGGGACTTAAATTCATATTTTTGATAATTTATATAAATTAGGTTTTCTTTTTTATTTATTTCGCTAGCGTCAAACTTGTAATTTATCACTAAATCATTTCTTTTCCTCTTTGACACTGCAAATTTACAACACTTTACACAATTTTTCTAAGAAATTCTTTAAATATTTTTCATTTTTATTTGTCAATTCAAAAAAAAGATGTACCTTTGCAACGCAATTGAGAAATCAATGAGGGCGTTTAGCTCAGCTGGTTCAGAGCATCTGCCTTACAAGCAGAGGGTCGGCGGTTCGAATCCGTCAACGCCCACAACAGAAAGTCAAGGAGTTACAGAAAATGTAGCTCCTTTTTTTATTGTGTAAAATCGATTGGTTTAATTCACAGTTTAATTGAAAACTTAAACCGAGAGTTAAACCGAGATTTCACCTTGACAGAAAAACACAAAAAGAAACAAAATACCATTTAAGATTGTTACAAATAGAAAAAACACAACTATGAAAACAATCTTTACCATCATGCCTCTCTGCATTGCAATGACTGCTTGCGTATATACCGAAGAACTTGCTAATGTGACCAATCCCTACACCAAAGAACAGGAAACCACCCTATCCTATTCCATGACGACCTCGGTTAATGACAACGAAACAACCGATAGTAGAAGTATTCCTGATGAGGAATTTGCTCAAGTAAGCATTCGTATACAGAACCTCATGCCCGACCTTAATTTAATCGTAGAAGGTATTCGTTTGTGTAACATTTATCTATCCGGCACTTACCATTTCGCCACCGAAACAAAAAATTCCTTTTGGGAAACTGACTCATTAGGCACAGTAACCATCGAAACCGGACAATTGGAACTAGCTCCCAATGAGAAAATCTCGTATCCTTTTGAAGGCAGTATTCCTTTTATTCCACAAACTATCAAAGCTTGGTATCCCACATCACTTCCTCAACAAAATGGCGGCAGTTATGTGTTACTAAATTGCAAAATATTCAATCAAGTAACTATATGGAGCGACGGAAAAGGTAACTGCGCCGAAGCTGCAATTCCATTATCTGTCAATTTTCAAAGCAACCAACCCAATGTCATTACTCTTACGCTAGAACCTAATTGCCATTGGTTTAATATTAAAGGTTCTACACCTCAACCACTGCTTGTACCGATTACCTTCGATGTGAGTGTAGACGACTGGGTTGAATAAATAAGTTGTCCTAAACAACGAGATTTAATCACTTTTTGAGATAACATTACTTAAATTTATTTTTGTCATCTTTGCCTATAAGATAAAGATTAGTTACTTTTGTATCTATTAAGATGACATTCGATATGAAATATGTTTTACACTTATATATTTGCGCGGTTTTAATGCTTGTTGCATGTAGCCACTCCGGCACTCAACATGCTGTTACATCGCAAGACTCTTGCATCATTCAAGCTAAAGGCATTATCATCACTTCGCACAATAATTATAAAACCGTAGACATACTTAACCCTTGGAAGGATGGTTCCAAGCTTCAAACACTCATTTTAGTACCCGACAGCGTAGATGTACCACAAGACTTACCCAATGGTGCTGTGATACGCACTCCGCTGAAGAATACACTTGTTTATTCATCGGTGCATGCCCATGTCATCAAGGAATTAGGTCATATCGAATCAATAAAGGGAATATGCGACCCACAGTATTTCACCATGCAGGAAATATTAGAAGGTGTGAAAAACGGGACTATTGCCAACGTTGGTTCTAGTGCATCGCCCATTACCGAGAAAATCATCGAGCTATCTCCCGACGCAATCATTCTATCTCCTTATCAAAACTCAAATTTTGATGATTTTACCCGCCTTGGTATCCCGGTTGTTCAATGTGCCGACTACATGGAGGGTACACCATTAGGTAGAGCCGAATGGATAAAACTTTTCGGTGCACTATATAATGAAGAAGCTAAAGCCGATAGCATATACAACCATGTGGCTCAGAATTATGCTGAATTGACTCAGTTGGCAGCCAACGAACAAAGAAAGCCTAAAATTCTATCGGAAAATATCATTAACGGCACATGGTATGTACCGGGAGGCGACAGCTATATGGCCCAAATTTTTGCCGACGCTGGCGGCTGTTACGCATGGCGTGATGTCCACACCACAGGTTCTATCCCTCTGGATATGCCTCGTGTTCTTGAGAAAGCGCATGACGCCGATGTATGGCTCATTAAGAGTTTGGACTCCTCATTCTCTTACACCAAGTTAAAGGAACAAAATGTGCTTAATGCCGAATTTAAAGCATTCAAGGAACAAAAAATTTTCTTCTGCGACACCGAGCACACTACCCTTTTCCACGACTTTCCGTTTCACCCCCAATTGCTATTGAAAGAATATATTGCTATTTTTCATCCACAGCTTTTGCCGGATTATAAAACAAGATATTTCAAACCATTGGTAAATGAATAATGTAACTACTCGACATAATCATCGTTTTGCAATCGTTCTCGTAGCTTTAATTCTCGCTACGATACTGCTTGCCGTAGGTAACTTGCTAATTGGCTCGGTAGATATTCCATCGGGTGAAATATTCAACATGCTTATGGGAGAAAAAAGTTCCAATCACATTTGGGAAGTTATCATTTTCCAGTCACGTATACCCACCATCATCACGGCAATTCTTGCCGGTGCTGCACTTGCTGTTTGCGGGTTATTACTTCAAACAGTATTCAACAATCCATTAGCCGACCCATCTATTTTAGGAATATCCACAGGAGCCAGTCTAGGTGTTGCTTTAGTGATGCTTCTGGGTGGCAGTATCATCAGCACTCATTTTGAAGCACTTACCACAGGATACATCAGCACTTTGGTTGGAGCATTCATAGGTGCAATGTTAGTTCTATTCTTGTTACTCATATTCTCTACATTCGTAAAAAGTGCAACCATGCTGCTTATAATCGGCATTATGGTGAGTTACCTCACATCAAGCGCAATATCGTTACTCAACTTTTTTGCAACCGAAGAAGGTGTGCACTCATTCGTAATATGGGGTATGGGTAATTTTTCCGGAGTATCCGGCAACGAAATACCCGTTTTCACCTCACTCATCATCGTGGCATTACTTGCAGCAATGCTTATGGTAAAACCTCTTAATGCCCTGCTTCTAGGCACTAAATATGCCGAAAATCTGGGAGTAAACATTCAGCGCACACGCAATTTATTATTACTCATCACAGGATTACTCACAGCTATAGTTACAGCCTATTGCGGTCCGATAAGTTTCTTAGGCCTGGTAGTCCCTCACATAGCTCGATTAACCCTCAACACGTCCAATCACAACACATTACTACCCATTACAATGCTTGCCGGCGCTGTAATAGCACTTTTGTGTACACTGATAAGCGTTATGCCCTCTTCGATAGGTGTAATTCCTATTAATGCCATAACCCCTATAATAGGTGTTCCTATTATCATTTACATAATATTAAATCGCAGAAAACTCCAGTATTTCAATTGATATGCCGATACTTAATACACTTAATTTATCAGTAGGTTATCGCAAGAACAAATCTTGCACAACAATCATTTCAGGTCTTAATCTGGAGCTGAAAAGAGGTGTTCTTGTTGCGTTAGTGGGAGCCAACGGTATCGGTAAATCCACTCTTCTTCGCACATTGGTTGGCAATCAGCAACCAATTTCAGGGGGGATAAATATCAACAATCAAAATATTACTAAAATAAGCAATAAAGAACTTTCACATTTACTCAGCATTGTAAATACCGACCGTACTCAAGCCGGAGGGCTTACTGTGGAAGAGTTGGTGGCTTTAGGACGACAACCATATACAGGTTTTCTGGGGATACTCGACAAAAACGACCGAAATATTGTATCGGAGTCAATGGAAAGTGCCGGAATTGCACACAAGGCCAAACATTTCCTAGCCGAGCTTTCAGACGGAGAAAGACAAAAGGCTATGATTGCCAAAGCTCTTGCACAACAGACTCCTATTATCATTCTTGACGAACCTACGGCTTTTCTCGATGTTGAAAGCCGCTTGGAAACAATGCTATTGCTTCACAATCTCGCCCACAAGCAAAATAAAGCGATATTACTATCGTCGCACGACTTATCTCAATCGCTAATGCTTGCCGATGAGCTTTGGGTAATCAACCACAAACGCGAAATGTTTTGCGGAAATACCGAAGATATAGCATTATCAGGCATACTTAACAACATTTTCACGTCTCCTAATATAACTTTTGACCCTATTGAGGGTGATTTTAGGATAAAACGTTCTACTAATCAATCGGTAAACCTTATTTGCAACGATGACACACTTCGCAAATGGATTACCAATGCCCTAAATCGCAACAATATAGATATTGATGAAGAAAACAATGCTCCTATCACAATAAAAGCACTTTCTTCTACCGAAATAAATATTTTATGTAATAAAAAGAACGCTCAAGCAAAATCCATTGCCGAAACAATCTCTTTTTTAACTGAATTGATAAGACTTCCCTAATTTTAGGAGCAATCATTAAACTTTTCACGCCTTTTAACGTCATTATTGTAATAACATTTATACTTATTACATTATGAAACGTTTTATAGTAGAAGCAATTATTATTGCATTAGGGCTTACACTTTTAGGGATTAATATCAAATCGGGAATTGAAAAGTTTTCCAACAAAGATCGTAAGGTTACTGTGAAAGGTCTTGCTGAGAGGGAAGTTATGGCTAATAAAATCACATGGCCTATTGTTTGTAAAGAACTAGGAGATTATCTTCCTAATTTATACAACAACATCAATGCGACCAATACAGCTATTATAGATTTTCTTAAGAAAAACGGCATTTCTGAAAACGAGATTTCTATAAATCCACCTAAAGTCATTGACATTAATTCCAACATATATTCAAACAACACACGCGGATATCGATATAATATCACATCGGTTATCACAGTCACCTCTACACAAGTTGCCAAAGTGAGAGAAATTATCTCAAAACAAGGCGAATTGCTCAAACAAGGTATTGCCATCGTAGAAGGAGACTATGACAATAGAATCTCTTATGAATATACCGACTTCTCAGCCATTAAACCGGAAATGATGAAAGAAGCCATTTCCAATGCACAAAAAACAGCCAAACAATTTGCAGAAAACAGCGAAAGCAAATTAGGGAAAATACAAACTGCAAGTCAAGGACAATTCTCTATACAAGATCGAGACACTAATACACCTTACATAAAAGACATAAGAGTAGTAACCACAGTAACCTACTCATTAGAAGACTAAAACAGCGAGGACGCACCACTTATGTGATACGTCCTCGTTTCTTTTATCTGCTATAAGGCATTATTCAGCCTTACCGTGACAATTCTTATATTTCTTTCCACTACCACATGGACATGGGTCATTACGTCCCACTTTAGGTCCGGCTACGATAGGGTTAGTTATTCGTTGTTGACCTTGAGGAGCTGCAGCAGCTGCACGTTGAGCCTCTGCACCAGGATATGCCTCACGACTTGTTTGATATTGTGGAACTCGTGGACGTATAGGTGCCGGAGCTGCTTGAACTTGTGGAGCCGGAGCCGCTTGTTCATTTGCGTTATCGGCTACAATTATCTGTCCACGCATAAGTTTTGATACCGAACCTGTGTTCAATGTATTAAGCATATTGGTGAACAAATTGAACGACTCGATCTTATAGATTACAAGAGGGTCCTTTTGTTCATAGCTTGCATTTTGAACTGAATGACGCAATTCGTCAAGTTCGCGCAAGTGTTCCTTCCACACGTTATCGATAGTCATAAGAAGCACAGCCTTCTGCCAAGCCTTTGAAATAGACTTACACTTCGTCTTATAAGCCTCTTCAATATCGGCCATAATGCGATATCCACGTTTACCATCGGTAATTGGTACTTGAATCATACCCTTCGCACCATGTTCTTCCACAATAGATTGAATAACAGGATATGCAACATCGGCAATATTATCGGATTTACGATTGAAAGCATCAACAGCTGCACGATAGATAGCATCCACCTTAGAGCCGGTATCCATCTTAGAATATCCATCTTCATTAAATGGAAGCTCCATTGCAAAGGTTGAAAGAACTTGCATCTTCAAATCATTGAAATCGTAATTCTTTTCAACAATATTAGTAGTGCAGTCATATATCATGTTAAGAATATCCACTCCCATGCGTTCACCTATCAAGGCATGGTGACGACGATTATATACGGCATTACGTTGGTTATTCATCACGTCATCATAGTCCACCAAGTGTTTACGCACACCGAAGTGATTTTCTTCCACACGTTTTTGTGCATTCTCGATAGAACGAGTAATCATCGAAGACTCAAGCATCTCTCCTTCTTTGAAGCCAAAGCTGTCAAGGCGCTTAATCATACTATCCGACACGAACTTACGCATCAAATCATCTTCAAACGATACATAGAACACAGAAGAACCTTTATCTCCTTGACGTCCTGCACGACCACGCAACTGACGGTCCACACGACGAGATTCGTGACGTTCGGTACCAATAATAGCAAGACCACCGGCAGCTTCTACTTCAGGAGTAAGCTTGATGTCGGTACCACGACCGGCCATATTGGTTGCAATAGTTACCACACCTGTGCGACCTGCTTGAGCCACAATATCGGCTTCCTTTTGGTGCAATTTAGCATTAAGTACATTATGTGGAATGCGACGTACAGTAAGCATACGGCTTAACAATTCAGAGATTTCTACTGAAGTTGTACCTACAAGTACCGGGCGACCTTGATTTAATAGATTTTGAATTTCTTCTATTACAGCGTTATACTTTTCCTTCTTTGTACGATAAACACGGTCATTCATATCAATACGTTGTACCGGTTTATTTGTAGGAATTGTAACGACATCAAGTTTATAAATATCCCAGAATTCACCTGCTTCGGTTTCGGCTGTACCGGTCATACCCGCAAGCTTATGATACATACGGAAGTAGTTCTGCAATGTGATTGTAGCAAAAGTTTGTGTTGCGGCTTCAACCTTCACATTTTCCTTTGCCTCAATAGCTTGGTGCAAGCCATCGCTATATCGACGTCCTTCCATGATACGTCCGGTTTGTTCGTCGACAATCTTCACCTTTCCATCTTCGGTAACTACATATTCAACATCTTTGTTGAACAGTGTATAAGCCTTCAACAACTGATTTACAGTGTGAACACGTTCTGCCTTAACGGCATATTCCGACATCAATTCGTCTTTCTTAGCTAGTTTTTCAGCATCAGTCAATGGTTCATTTTCCACTGCCGACAATTGAGAAGCAATATCAGGTAGAACGAAGAATTTTGGGTCATTTGCCTTACCGGTCAATACATCGATACCTTTATCGGTCAAGTGTACACTATTGTTCTTTTCATCGATTACGAAATACAATGGGTCAGTAACAATGTACATTTCGCGATTATTATCTTGCATATAATGAGCTTCGGTAGCAAGCATTGCTTGCTTTACACCTTCTTGACTCAAGAATTTAATCAACGGACCATATTTAGGCAATCCCTTATAAGCACGGAACAACTTCAAGTTACCTTCTTTCACTTTCTCTTTGTCATCGCTAGCCATAAGGTTTTTAGCTTCAACAAGTAGATCGGTGATAAGGCGACGTTGAGCAGCATACACATTCTCTACATTGGTGCGATACTCCATAAACAATTGGTCATCACCTTTAGGAACAGGACCCGCAATAATCAATGGAGTACGAGCATCATCGATAAGCACAGAGTCGACCTCATCGACAATAGCATAATTATGAGGACGTTGTACCAATTCTTCAGGCGACATTGCCATGTTATCACGCAAGTAGTCAAAACCGAACTCATTATTGGTACCAAATGTAATATCGGCATTATAAGCGGCACGACGTTCGGGTGAGTTTGGTTGTGTTTTATCGATACAAGCAACTGATAGTCCATGGAACATATACAATGGTCCCATCCATTCCGAGTCACGCTTAGCCAAATAGTCGTTCACAGTAACCACGTGAACACCATTGCCAGTAAGTGCATTCAAGAACACCGGCAATGTTGCAACAAGGGTTTTACCTTCACCGGTTGCCATTTCGGCAATCTTACCTTTGCTGTCCTTACCATTACCATTATCGTTAAGAACGATACCACCTATAAGCTGTACATCATAGTGTACCATGCTCCAAGTGACTTCATTACCTCCGGCAATCCAATGGTTCTTATAATAAGCCTTATCTCCTTCAATAGAGATGAAATCCTTACCTTCTGCTGCAAGGTCTCTATCAAATTGAGTGGCTGTTACTTCTATTGTTTCATTTTCCTTGAAACGACGTGCTGTGTCTTTTACAACGGCAAACACCAATGGAAGAACTTTCTTTAATTCTACTTCCAAGTCTTCAAGTATTTCCTTGTTCAGCTTGTCAATTTCTTCCCATAGTGGCTCACGCTTTTCATATTCAAGAGTTTCCACCTCTTCTTTCAAAGCTGCAACTTTATCGCGTTTTTCTTGTACACTGGCACGCAATTGCGCTTTAACTTCATCTATTTTGGCACGCAATTCATCGTTGGAAAGTTTTTCCAAGCTAGGATAAATTGCCAAGATACTATCTAGCACTGGACGTATCTCACGCAAGTCACGATCGGACTTACTACCAAAAAGCGATTTTAAAAAATCTACAAATCCCATTTATATTAGTTTTTTATTTTTCTAAAAATTTAATATTTCTTCCATCAAAAAACGGAAACATAAAGTAGTAATAAAACAACTCTTATTGAGTCTTTTTATACTTAATTTTGCAAAGATAGTGAATTGTTTGTGAAAAACCGAAATAAAGCCGTATTATTCAAAAATATATGGCTTTTCCATCGCTGCATTTGGCGATCGTATTCTCAATAAGCGCGAAACCGTTGGTGCAAGTATTGTCGCATCTATAGGCGCGCTTATTTTTTGAGCTTTTATTGATGGATGTAAAATATATACAGGTGAACTTATCACACTAGAACGTACATACTTTTCATTTTTTACTTGAGAGTTGTTTTCACCGGCTACAATTGTCCACCCCGGCATGATTTTCACCATGACATCACCCATGTGACCGGCAACCACACCATTGTGCAAGCGTTGCGCAATAGCATCAGCAGGATTATCTATAATTTCGTCTAGTGAATATGAATCGACAACACCACTCATTCTACGCAAGAAGTCGCTAGCATTCTTACGTATCTCTTTCAGATTGATGTTTTTCTCTTTAATCTGCTTCTGATTAAGATAGAAACACTCATCTTTATAATCGTCAACCCATTGAGCATTTCCATACACTGCCATTAAGTACAAATTCAGCAATGACTTGGCCCTTGATACTGAAAATTCGCCTGATGGGATATTATATTTGGGGTCAACCGACGCATTATCCTCAAAATATCCTGTAGAAGACACCACTACTAGTGTATTTTTAAGCCCCACACGACTATCAATTGCATCTAGAAGACGACCTAATTGTTTATCAAGACGTAAATATTTATCCTGTAATTCTACACTTCCATCACCGGCTTCATCACTATATGGAGATAGGCTGTAAGCGATATTCAGCATATCGGTTTCGCCTCGACATCCCATATTTAAGGTATTCAAGAAGTCTAGTGCTACCGATGTAACCTCTTCATTAACAAGCGCCGACCTTTTATACGTTTCATAACGGTCTTTTCGTGATGCCGGGAAGATATATTTAAACGGATAATACTTTTTATGAGTAGCTATATCGGGATATTTTGCCAAATTCATGCATGGATACCACGACATTGTGTCAATCCTTGATGACAATGGCATTTTATAATTTCGATTGGTAATAGCTTGTGGAACATCGGTATAATAGGTTGTTGTAGACCACTTACCATTCAAGTCGTTAATCCAAAATGCTCCATTTCCGGCATGACCGGCCAGTATAATTGCTTGTTGTGCATCGGGAGCAATTGAATATACATACCCCAATCCGCCTCCACTAATTTTAAGCTCATCGCTTATAGTAGAAACCTTAAGAGCCTTGGGTGATAGGTTCTCACTAGTAAAGTTCCCCAATTTATCCGGGTCACATAATATTTTCTTATAGATTCGCTTCTGAATGTCATATACTTGCTCTCCACTCAACCCATTTATACGTGGATAAGTTCCGGTAAGAAGCATCGCTGTACTCGAAACGACATCTACATTATCTATATTAAAGTCTACATTCTCAAAACAAGCCCCATTGTCTGTGAGACGTTTAAAACCGTTTTCACCAAAATGATTTTGAAGCAATTCTATATAGTCACTTCTCAATTGGTCTATCATAATCTCCACTACCAACTGAGGACGCCCGCCTGAGGTTTGCGACACAGCAGAAAGAGCCACCATCGACGCCAATATCGATGTTATAAGTCGGTTACGTTGTTTTTTGTTATGCCGCATTTATTTTTGTTTTCTATAGATTATTATATAATTTGCTGAACGCACTATCGGACATAGCATAAATGGTATCGATGCCATATTTATTTCTTGAGGAATCCAATACCACGCAATCAATAATGCAATTAGCACCGCAAAGTTAGCAAAATGATAGTAATAAAGAAGCTTTTTTGCCGATTTTATCCATATCAATACTGCAGGAATTATATAAAAAGGATTAATCCACACTCCATTCCAATTGGGTGAAGTTGCCTCATGAGTAGATATAAATATCAAGAAGAATAATAACACTCCATATAATGACATCAAGCCATATAACACAGAGTCAAACCAACGTGTAACTTTTCCTCGATGCAAATCCTTACCTGTTAATGCAATTACAACAACCAACAACAGCAAGAACACACTCATCGGCGTTGCCCACCACTTCGTAGGCGGAAATATATCTCCTTGCTCACTACCATTATTCAATATTATCGTCTCAGCAACCAAGGGAACACGTTTCCCTTCGCGTTCAAACGTTGCTCCGGCACAAGCATCCATGAGAACCATTGGCACAAACATCTGTTCGCGATATGTTACTATACGGTCTAACCCCGTACCCAACGCTATATCTATCCCAAACTGCGACCAAGAATAATTGGCATTATACTTGTGCATCATCTGTCGAAACGTTGTCGTATCTTTCATTTCGGGATACTCTAGAGTTCCTCCGGTTGCCATCTCTATTATATCGCGTGGACGGGTAGAACAATTATCCAACACATAGTTATAACGATAAGTTGCATTCCAAGGCAAAGCATTGTTTACAAGGTATCGGTATGCTCGTTGTGCTTGCTCTTGCGACAGATTCAAGACCTGTTCAACCACCTTTCGACGATCATATCCACGCAACATATATTCTGTGCTATATCCTTTCACCATATAATCGGTTTCTCCTTTGATGAAACGATACACAAAATTAGGCGAATTGAAATCAAATATTCCGTAATTGTAGAAAATACCATGTCCATTGGCAAAGCTCACCTTTATGCCGGCATGTCCGTATAGTTCATATTCCATACTGCCTGGATAATATGTCACCAAGCTCACCGTAATACTATCTTGCTTATTTTCTTCTTTGTTGCTTGATTGTGGCGATTGTGGCATAATCTGCCCCCACATACACATTCCACACATCAACAACACCAATATTATTACACTTTTCCTCATTTCTTATTATTTTTCTTCGCTAGGTTCCGATTCATTCTTCAAACGATATTCACGAGGTGATATTCCTACGTGTTGTTTAAAGAATTTACCGAAAAACGATTGATTTGGGAAATTTAATGCCACACTCACCTCTTGAACGGTACTTGCAGATGACCGCAACATCACTTTTGCCGCAAGTATCACATAACCATCAATCCATGACCCTGCTGTTCGTCCACTCACACTTTTTACTACTGTTGACAAATGTTTTGGCGTGATACATAATTTATCGGCATAAAATTGGACTGAACGTTGTTCCCTGAAATTATGCTCCAACAACGTAAAGAAATTAAAAAATAATTCTTCATTTCTCGAACGCTTTGCTGTTGAATACATATTACGCGTTTTATATGCCGATAGAGCTGTATAAAGCAGTGACTGCAACACTCCATTTACTACTTTTTTCTTATATATTCCAACATCCGACTTTACTAACATCCACAAAAATGAATGCATTTTCTTCAACACATCCATTTCTTCTGTTGTAAGTTCTACAACCGGAGATGAGCGGAATGTCATTACTGCCGGCAGGGCTGTAAGAATATCCGGAATAAGTTCGTCTACGCAACGATTACTCACAGCTATAAATAAACCCTTAAAATCATCGGAATGTTTATATCCATGCAAAATATGATCGGGCATGAGTGTAACCAAACTATTAGCCGGTACATGATATGTTTTCAGATTAAGATCTACAGTGGCACTCCCTTGAATACACATCACAAATATGGGCATTTCTATCATCACGGGAGTATCGTCTACACTTACATTCTTTATATCATCAAAAATAAATACATCATCATCTATTTTGTCGGGGTTTATCAATTTATCAAAATCGGTAACCTTAATCATATTCTGTTTTTGCGGATATCTCATATTTATTACATATTTGCCACAAATATAGCCATTCTTTTTTGTTTTTTAGAGCATTTTAGGAAATTTAGGACAATTATTTCGCGAACAGACCTTTTGCAGTAATTCATATTCATGTTTCTTTGCATAAACAAAATACATAATACTAAAAGTTGCACTTTTCTATTATTTATAGATTCTATTCATAATAAGAAATGCCCCGTTCGTGATGAACAGGGCATTTTCATTTTCTGTCAAAATTAAACTCTTATTTTATAAGTCTTTTTATCAAGTTAAATATCAATCCAACCCAGAATACGATAGATGTTCCGGCTACAATATACAGCCAATCTGTGAATGTCAAGGCTTCTACACTGAACATTTTTCCTCCAAATTGCACTATCAGTATTTGACCTACAAAGATTACCAAAACTGAAGAGAAGAACACTTTTGAATCAGCCAATTTACTGAATACACCATCTTTCGAGTCAAAACATTTCACATTAAACAAGCTCCAGAATTGCAAGAATACAAATATTGTAAAGAACATTGTACATTCTACTGCTGTCATTCCATCACTCATTCCATAATCAAAGTCTAGGAAACAACGCAAGTATTCTACTACATTGAAATCGGCCATTGTTGCTATAGTTACATTCTTGAAATATTGCAACAATCCAAACAAGGTCAATATAAACAATATTCCTACGCCAAAAATATATTGCCACATAGATTTTGTAATAATGAAATCGGTACGTCTACGAGGCGTTTCATTCATCACACTCATTGATGCAGGCAATGATGCAAATGCTAGCGCCGCAAATGTATCCATAATCAAATTCACCCAAAGCATTTGTGTAACAGTCAACGGTGATTGATAACTCATGAACGCACCAAGAGCCACAATTGCACACGCTACTACATTTACTGTAATTTGGAAAAGTATGAAACGTTGAATATTCTTATACAGAGAACGTCCCCACATCACAGCTTTAGATATGCTGGCAAATGAATTGTCGACTATAGTGATATCACTTGCTTCTTTTGCAACCGATGTTCCATCTCCCATTGACAATCCTACCGATGCGGCATTCAAAGCCGGTGCATCATTTGTTCCGTCACCGGTTACTGCTACCACTTTTCCTGCATCTTGAAGCAGATTCACAAGACGAGATTTATCACTCGGACGCGCACGCGACATTATCTTTATCTTCAACGCTGCTTGTTGTGCTTCTTTATCATCCAATGCGGCAAAATCAGGACCCGATATATGATTTTCTTCTCTAGTATCGGTTTCTTTCCATAAGCCTACTTGACGACCTATTTCAGTAGCTGTTCCCACAGTATCACCTGTTACGATCTTCACTTCAATACCGGCACATAGGCAGTCATTGATAGCCGCAGGCACTTCGGCTCTCACCGGGTCGGCGATTGCTACCACACCCAACAATTCCAGATTATCGGCAACTACTTTATTATTTTCTATTCCTTTATCACCATCTTCCAATACTTGGTAGGCAAATCCTAAAGTTCGCATTGCCTTTGATTGGAACCCGGCTAACATTTCCTGTATTTTATCTTTACCTACACCTTCCGATATAGTTTTACTCATCCCCAACAAGATTTCGGGAGCACCCTTCACATAAAGCACTTTTTTACCCAGCACTTTACTATCTACGATAGTTGCCATGTACTTACGTTCTGTTGAGAACGGTAATTGCTCTATAACTTTAGTATTTTCGCGTATAGGCAGATAATCCACCGCATTTTTCTTCATCCATAACAACAAAGCACCTTCGGTAGGATTACCCAACGCTTTCGGTTTGTCGGGATTGGTTACATCTATATAAGCAGTAGAGTTACATGCTATACCTTCGGCTATAATTCCCGATGTCTCATCACTTCCCAATTCACCTTTCAACGAGAAGAAATGAGCTTCACTTACACTCATTTGATTCTGAGTAAGCGTTCCGGTCTTATCGGTACAAATAATATTGGTTGCACCCATAGTTTCACAAGCGTGCATTTTTCTCACAAGGTTATTGGCCTTCAACATGCGACGCATACTTAAAGCCAAACTCAACGTTACGCTCATTGGCAAACCCTCCGGAACCGACACTACAATCAGCGTTACTGCAAGCATAATCGTAGTCATTGCATAATTAAGGAAATCTGTTGTAAACAGTGATTCTCCATAATCATACATTGCAAAACGTCCCACAAGAATAATCCCTGCAACGACATAACTCATCATTGAGATTACCTTTCCCAAGCGATCAAATTGTTCAAAAAGCGGAGTCTTACGACTATCCTCTATCTGTGCTTCGGTATAGACTTTTCCATATTCAGTGTTATCTCCTACGGCAAAGACACGCATTACACCATGTCCCTCCATTACGCTTGTACCACGCATCACATGATTGGACGGATATGTAACCTCTTTAGCTTTGTTTTTTGCTTCTTCCGGCTTGTGCGTCTTGTTTATCATCGGTTCTCCGGTGAGTGTGCTTTCATTGATGCTCAACATCATGCTATCAAGCAACTCACCATCGGCAGGTACTTCTTCTCCGGTTTCAAGCATAACCACATCACCCACAACAATATCTTTTCTAGGGATTTCGGTGATTTTTCCGTCGCGCACCACTTTAGCACAGATATCGTCATTCACTTGATTGAGCAACTGGAATTTCTTGTTGGCATTCACTTCTACAAGAAAACCTACCACCGTAGCAAGCATTACTGCCACAAAAATACCTAGAGGTTCAAGGAACACCGACATATCATGCCCCAACCAAAAGGCTTCATAACATGCTATACCTAATGATAGTAATAATGCCACCAAAAGGATTCTAATTAATGGATCGCTGAATTTCTCTATGAATTGCACCCATAATGAAGTCTTTTCGGGTGGTGTCAATATGTTTACACCATGTTTTTCTCTACTTTCTATTACTTCTTGACTACTTAATCCGCCAAAATGATGTTTATCCATCGATTCTTTCTTTTAAAAAAATATTTATAAGGCTGTTTCTTATTTATATTGAAAACGTAAGTCGTTGACCTCTCACATTTTCTATTATTTCTCCATTTTCATATACCTTTTCTCCGTTTACAAATGTGGTATGTACACGATTGTGCAAATGTACACCTTCAAACGGAGACCAACCACATTTTGACTTTATATCAGCTGTTTTCACCACATAAGACGCTGTATTATCCACCAAAACGAGGTCGGCATAATAACCTTCTCGTATAAATCCACGTCGGTTTATGCGATACAACGTTGCAGGTGCATGACACATTTTATCTACAACCATTTCGGTGGTAAACACTCCTTTTCGCGCCATTTCAAGCATTGCCACAAGAGAATATTGCACTAGAGGCATACCCGACGCAGCCTTAAAGATTCCGCCTTGCTTTTCACTCA
>JAEIGA010003490.1_pt1 | contig 24603 bp, 24 predicted proteins | sample 9270691 | NCBI WGS metagenome assembly JAEIGA01 (sample SAMN17057246, study PRJNA624740) | gut metagenome | biome: biome; isolation source: fecal sample | host: Bos grunniens | place: China: Xizang | collected 2019
AAGGATGTGCCGAAAACAATCATCAACTTTACCTTTGATGGCACTGCATATCAGGCAGAAGAGGGTATGACCTTGTGCCAGTGGGCAGAGTCCGAATATGATGTCAACGATAAGTATTATGACGCAGGAGACGGCTCGGTGCAAGTTAACGGATCCTGGGGATTTATGGACGATGTCGTTATTGTTGACGGTGAAGAATATTGGATGGTGGGTTGATTACCTTAACAATATAGATAACAGTAAAGGAGAACAGAATCTATGAAAAAACTATTTGCACTTATTTTGACTGTTTGCCTGTTGGCAACCATGTCCGTCACCGCGTTGGCGGCCAACACCACCGGCGGCTCTACCGAGGTTTCCTTTAACGTTGACCACACCTACACTGTGACCATTCCTGCAGCTGTGGAACTGGCAAAAGAGACTGCGGGGGACGGCACCGTTACCTATGAAAACGACTACACCATCGGCGCAAATGCCGGTGTAAGACTGAAGAAGAACGAATGCATCGAAGTTACCGTTGCCAGCGATTTTGAAATGACCACCACCGAGGGTGCTACCCTTGCTTACACCATCACTGCAGAGGGTGCTGCCGTTGCCACGGGTGGCGTGGTAGCTGAGTTTGAAACCAACAAGGCCGAGCAGACTGCCACCATTCACATTGCGGCAAATGACCCCGATTACGCCGGTGAATATAAAGACACCGTTACCTTTACCGTAGCAGTAAAGACTAACTAATTTTGGGAGGAAAACAAAATGAAAAAACTATTTGCTATTGTTCTGACTTTTGCACTGCTCGCGAGCCTGTCCGTCACCGCTTTTGCGGCGAACACCACCGGCGGTTATGCTGACATCACCACCAGCATCGCGCCTACCTACACCGTGACCATTCCTGCTGATGTAAACGTAGCCTTCAACGCAACCGAAACCGCATTTGGCACCATCGAGGTTACCGCTTCTCAGATCCACCCCGACAAGTGCATCAAGGTGGAGGTGACCTCCGACGGCAAGCTGGAAAACAGCATTGATGCTACCAAGGTCATTCCTTACGCCATCAAGGACAGCCAGGGTGCTGCATTTACATCTGCTACTTATCTGACAGAGGGCGACAAGACCGAGCTTTCTATTCACATTACAGCAAACGATTGGAATGCCGCCTATGCAGGTGATTATTCCGATACCGTTACCTTTACCGTATCCTACGAAAACAAGTAAGGAGGCGGCATTATGAAGAAAATAGCAGCACTGCTGTTATGTTTCTTGCTGCTATGCACAAGCGGTGTGACCGCCTTTGCCGCAGAGCCGGAAGCCGAGGAAACAAACACCGTAATCTCCGTTACCGTTCCCGACAGCCACAAGATCACCGTTTCGGCAGAAAATGCTAAGGTGTTTTATGAGGGTGTCAGCGGTGAGGAATTTACGGTAGAAAGACTCAGCACACCGAGATTATTGATCCGAGCCGAAAGCGGCAAGGCCATCAAGTCCGTTACGCTGGGCGGTGTGGATGTGACAGCTTTGCTTCACGGCGGCTATCTTGACCTCGCGCCTGTTTATGAGGATAAAGTGATTACCATCACCACCGAGGATGAACCGGTCGCCCCGAAGGATACCTACACCGTAAAAGGTAAGGTTACGCTGAACGGTCAGCCTTTGGCCGAGGCTCAGTTGGAACTGCGTTCTACCCTAAAGACCACCAAGACCGACAAGGAAGGCAACTTTGTCTTTACCGACGTAGAGCCGGGCGAACATTCACTGACGGCTCTGAAGGACAGCAAGGTTATCGGCTATTTGTCCTTTGAGTTAAAAAAGGACAACAAAGCCGATGTGGCATTGTTGGAAGACGGCACCTACACCGTGTCCATTGACCAAAACGGCGCAGGCGTGGAGCTGCATCTGGTACTGAACGAGGAAGCGGGCACCCTTGCACCCACCAAGGCTGTAACCGTCCAGAAGCCGTCCACACCCCAAACGGGTGATAACACAAACCTCTCTTGGTGGTGGCTCTTGGCTGTACTCAGCGCTACCTGCATAGTAGTTTTAGAAACCTACCGCAGAAAGAAAAAAGTTAAATAATTTTACACAGCCCCTGCTACCTATTTAGCAGGGGCTGATTTTTTAGGTCTATCCGGTAATTTGTTTCAACGTTATAAAAGAGTTGATTTTTTCGCCGTTTTGTGATACTATATTGATACTGAAATTTGTAGAGCCTATAGAAACCGAATGTTTGTTCGGTTATGGACCCCGATTTTTAGGTTCAAAACGACTTGCTTTTTTCAATATTATTTGAATTTAAGCGAGTGGGAATAATACAAAATGGCTTTTTAGTGGCTTGGAATCGCTGATTCCAAGCCACTTTTATCATCAGACAAAATATGAAAAAACTATTTCCATCGTCAGTCATTAAGGAGATGAATCAAATCCAAAGGGATGGCACTTATGAAAAATTGCAGCTTGATATTGAGAATCAAGTGCAACTATACTTTCACAAAAAATATTATCCCTTTATATACTAAAACCTGTTGTAAAAAATATGCAGCAAGTGGATAGGCAAATTAAAAATCCACCGGCTTTTATGCGTGATATAGCAAGTCAACAGAAATGTCCCAAAAGTCGTATGATTTTTGGGACATTTCTGTTTTATGGACTTGTTCTACCTATTATTTTTTATTCCAGACTTGTTGCATTTTCAACAAGTCTGTGATATAATGTCGAATGTTGAAAATTCAACTTCTCGTTTTTTGCTTGTATTAATCGGGTCTGATTGACCATACTAAGCAAAGAATAACTAAAGAAATAAGGAGAAATAAAAATGAAAACAAGAATTATTGTGGATTCCACGGCAGATTTAGTACCGGAAACTGAACAACGCGTACACGTTGTTCCGCTAACGGTACACTTTGGTCAAGAAGAATATATTGATGGTGTTACCATCGATCATAAAACCTTTTATGAAAAACTCGTAGAAAGTGATGTACTTCCTACTACAAGTCAGGCGACTCCCGATGCCTTTATAAAGGAATATGAGAAAGCAAAAAAAGCAGGTGAAGAGGCAGTGGTAATAACTCTTGCTTCTAAATTTTCGGGCACATATCAAAGTGCAACAATAGCGGCTGAGGATTATGAAAACATCTATATTGTTGATAGCTCCAGTGCAGCGATGGGTAGCGGAATTTTAGTTGAATTGGCTTTTAGGCTTTTGGATGAAGGTAAGAGTGCTAAGGAAATTGCAGCAATACTTGAAGAAGAAAAGAAAAAGATTGTTGTAGTTGCACTTGTGGATACACTTGAATATTTGAAAAAAGGCGGCCGTATTTCTAAAGCCGTTGCTTTTGCGGGCGGTGTGTTAAATATTAAGCCTGTACTTTCTGTTATCGACGGTGAAATCAATATGCTGGGTAAAGCACGCGGTTCTAAAATGGGTAACAACCTGCTCGTTCAGGAAATTGACAAAGCAGGTGGTATTGATTTCAGCAAACCTGTTTTACTGGGCTATAGTGGGATTTCCAATTCGCTTCTGCTGAAATATATCGAAGATAGCCGTCAAATTTGGGAAGACAATCTCGATGAAGTGCGTTATACAACGGTGGGCAGTGTTATTGGTACACACGCAGGTCCAGGTGCTGTAGTCGTCGCCTTTTTTAAGAAATAAATGTATTTTTTCGGAAATTCTACCGAGCGTAGAGTGTCAGAATAAAGATTCTACCATAGAAAACCTGATTTGTAGAACGGCTTTCCGAAATGTTAGGTGTACTAAATTTCGTTACACAGGTATAATCATCATAGAATTTATTCTGATAATCATCAAAGGGGAACGATAATATGGAAAAAGAAATCCCGATTTTCTTTTCAACCGACGATAATTATATACCGTATCTTGATGTGGCTATTGCATCCCTTATTGCAAATGCTTCTAAGGAGTATAACTACAAAATTATCGTTTTGAATACCGGACTTAAAGAAGAAAACATTGCTAAGGTAAAATTAAATGAACGCCCTGGCTTCGTTATTGATTTTATTGACATTTCAAAACAAATTGAAAATATTAAGTCGCATTTTAAGAACGTTTATCATTTTTCTATTGTTACGTATTATCGGCTTTTTATCGCATCGTTATTTCCTGAGTACGACAAGATAGTGTATCTCGACTGCGACCTTGTTGTCTTGGGCGATATTTCCAAACTTTATTACACCGAACTTGGTGAAAACATATTGGGTGCAGTTGTTGACCATTTTGTTACCACCACAAAAGAGTTTAGATTGTATGCACAAAAGGCAATCGGCGTGAATCCCGATACATATTTCAATGCGGGTGTTTTGCTCATAAATTTAGAAGCGTTCAGAAAAAATGATATCGAGAAAGAATTTATAAACCTCATAACCAAACATGATTTTGACCTTCTTGATCCCGATCAAGCGTATCTTAATTATCTTTGCTACGGCAAAACTCAACTTTTGCCTAATGGGTGGAATAAGGCTCCTGCCGAGATTATATGTGAAGGCAAGAAAAATATCGTACATTACAATCTCTACAAAAAGCCGTGGCAATATGATGATGTAATAGAGGGTGACTGCTTTTGGGAGTATGCAAAGCATTCCCCGTTTTATGATGTGATACTGGAGAGAAAAGAATCTTTTGGAGAAAAAGAAAAAGCCGACAATGATGCTATGGCGACGGATATCATTTTACATGCAAATAAAATTGTCGAGTCAAGCGATACCTTCGCGAGTATGCTTGGCGTAAGAGGATAAACAAATGGAAAAGTCAGCGCATAAATTAGAAATACTCAAAAGAATAGAAAAACTTGAGGAAAAAGAATTGTGGCATCTTGATGTAGAAGATGATCCTGAAACCTATCCGCTAATGCCGGATAAAATTGATTATCTTAATGAAAAGCTCTCAAGTAAAATCAAGAACAAAATCGCCAATATTTTCGGTGCAAGGTTCTTTGATAAAATGATTGCGAACAGACAACTTATCATAAAAGAGGTTCGTGGTATTGAAAATTTCACTGCCGTTAAGGGCGGGAAGATCGTTACCTGCAATCATTTCAGTATAAGTGACAACTATGCTGTTTGGGTGGCGCTTCGCGATTATATGAACGGCAAGATGCTTTATAAAGTAATTCGCGAAGGAAACTATACTAATCCGCCAAAGCCATTCGGTCTGTTTATGAGGCATTGTAACACCTTGCCGTTATCAAGCCAAAAGGCAACGATGGTGAAGTTTATGAAAGCGTTTGCTGAACTGCTTAAACGCGGTGAAACAATACTTATCTATCCCGAACAAGGTATGTGGTGGAACTATAAAAAACCTCGTCCTATGCAGGATGGTGCTTTCTCTCTCGCTGCACGAAACAAGGCTCCTATCGTGCCGATTTTTATAACAATGGAAGATAGCGACGTTTTAGATCCGGACGGCTTTTTCGTGCAGGAATATACGATGCACATTTTACCCGCTATTTATCCCGATGAAACTCTTTCTCCAAGGGAAGCAAAACAAGATATGAAAAATAAAAATTATGAGGCTTGGGTTAAAACTTACGAAGAGTTTTACGGCAAGCCCCTTAAGTATGGTGAAGTATGAAATTATATCTTTATGTGATTGGTGTGGCGATGGTTATCATTTCTACAATCAATATTATCTTTAATACGGCAACTTGGTATAATGTGATTATAGCGGTTGTCTTATGCACAGCAGCGCAATTTGCTCTTGACGGAATTATTGCAATTATAATTAATAAGATGTCAGATAAACTGTATGCAGTTAATAATCCTTTATATAGTGTATCTGAAACCGAAAAGAAACTTTATAAAAAACTTAAAGTGCGAAATTGGAAAGATAAGGTTTGGGAACTTGGCGGTCTTGGTGGATTTAGCAAGAAAAATCTTGCGAGCCCCAATAATTCTGAGTACATAGAAAAGTTTATTATCGAATGTAATAAGGGCGTTTTAACCCATAGACTATCGTATCCTATTGGTTTTTTGCCGATGCTATTTATACCAAATGTATGCGCATTGACCATAGCGTTTCCTGTTGCAATAGTTAATCTATTCTTAAATATTCTACCAACACTTGCGCTTCGATATAATACACCTAAACTCCACGCTATGCTAAAACGAAAGGAGCTTAAAGCTGAGCGAGTGGTACAAAATTAAACCATAACCGTACAATGCGAACTTTCTTATCACACCAACAATATTATGGTGAAGCCTATAGCCAAGCAAAAATTGTAAGATGTAAGGAAATATTAGCCGAGCTACTTGGAAAGATAGATACTTTAAAATTTTGATTGTGAACAAACTTATTATAAAAAAATACTAAAATCGTTACGAAAAATTTTCGTAAACTATTGACCGTGAAATTTTCACAGTATATAATGAGTTTGGTGATGAAAATGACAATGAATGAATTGGCGAAGTTGTGTCACGTGTCGGTGTCTGCTGTGTCTAAAGCTTTTTGCGATGCAGAGGATATAAGTGAAGAAACCAAACATCATATATTTACCATTGCAAAAGAACAGGGCTGTTTCGGTAAATTTTATAAAGGTAAATATCATAAAAAAATTATAGCTATTATCTGTCCTGAAATAAGTGGTGAGTATTACAGTGTTTTTGTTAATATGCTTCAGGAGTTTATTGAGAAAAACGGCGGAATATGTATTATTTCTACCGACGATTTCAGCACTAAAAAACAAGCTGAACTTATTGAATACTATATTTCTTTTTTAAAGGTTGACGGACTTTTTGTGCTTGGTCTTAAAACAACGCTAAAAAAAGGTTATGAAACCCCAGTTGTTTCGATTTTTTTTAGTGTAGACAATAAAGTGGATTTAGTTGTTACCGATATGAATGTTGCCATATATGAGGCTATAGAAACACTATATTCTTTAGGACATAAAAAAATTGCTTTTTTAGGCGAGGGATTGACGCTTTTAAAAGAAGAGGCGTTTGTCGAAAATGTAAAGAAATTTTCTGAGGTAGAGTGCTCTATAATAAGAAGCAAAAAACGTTTCGAAGAAGCAGGGTACGACTGCGCCGAAAAACTTCTTAAAGAAAAAGAAAAATATACCGCGTTGATTTGCGCTTATGATAATATTGCATTTGGTGCTATTAAAAAACTAAAGGAGGTTGGGATAAGAGTTCCAACAGACGTTTCTGTAATAGGTATTGATAACATAAATATGAGCAATTTTACCGAAACGAGCCTTACTTCAATAGACGTAAACCCTAAAGATATTTGCAGTATTGCATATTCACTTATGGAGAAAAAATTGGATAATAAATATTTTATGGCTAATCAAAATATAGTAATAAAACCCAGTATTATAGTAAGAGAAAGTATTGGAAAAGCAAAATAAAAATATACTTAAAAGAAAACTGCAGGTTATCTGCCTAATGGGGAGAGAATGGTTGTCTTCTTTAATTTGGGCTTTGACTGTTTGGAAGATGTGCCTTTAGTAGTTAATGAGTCGGTTTCTGTTGTGGAATGTCTGCACCCCGATGCAACCAGGGCTTTAGTGCCGTTTGAAAGACAAGGCGACACCATTCGCATTAAGTGTGAAGCAAAAACTCTTGCACCGTTAGTATTTTTCCTTAAGTAATTCACAAGTATTATTAACTTCTGTATAGGCATATAAAAAAATGCTCTGCCAACGGCAGAGCATTTTCTATTTTTGTGTTATTTTATTAAAGCTTAGGTCCTGCTTCTACAAGAGCCTTACCTGCATCGTTGCCGGTATACTTAACAAAATTCTTAACGAAACGGGAAGCAAGGTCTTTTGCCTTTTCATCCCACTCGTTACCATCAGCATAGGTGTTACGTGGGTCAAGAATGTTTGTGTCAACGCCGGGAAGAGCAGTAGGAACAGCAAGATTGAAGTAAGGAATGGTTTTGGTGTCAGCCTTGAGGATAGAGCCGTCAAGGATAGCATCGATGATACCACGTGTATCTTTAATAGATATACGTTTGCCTGTACCATTCCAACCTGTGTTTACGAGGTAAGCCTTAGCACCGCTCTTTTCCATCTTCTTAACAAGCTCCTCAGCATACTTTGTAGGATGAAGCTCGAGGAATGCCTGACCGAAGCAAGCAGAGAAGGTAGGAGTAGGCTCGGTAATTCCACGCTCGGTACCTGCAAGCTTAGAGGTGAAGCCGGAGAGGAAGTAGTACTGTGCCTGTTCAGGAGTAAGAATAGAAACAGGAGGAAGAACGCCGAAAGCATCTGCAGAAAGGAAGATTACATTCTTAGCATCGGGAGCAGCAGATACAGGACGAACGATTTTTTCAATATGGTCGATGGGGTAAGAAACACGGGTGTTTTCGGTAACGGAATCGTCAGCAAAATCGCAAACACCGTTTTCATCAACGGTTACATTCTCGAGAAGAGCGTTACGCTTAATAGCAGCGTAGATGTCAGGCTCGGACTCTTTGTCAAGGTTAATAACTTTAGCGTAGCAACCGCCTTCGAAGTTAAATACGCCCTTGTCATCCCAGCCGTGCTCATCGTCACCGATAAGAAGACGCTTGGGGTCGGTGGAAAGGGTGGTTTTACCTGTACCGGAGAGACCGAAGAAGAGGGCGGTGTTTTCACCGTTCATATCGGTGTTAGCGGAACAGTGCATAGAAGCCATACCGTTAAGGGGCAGATAGTAGTTCATCATTGAGAACATACCCTTCTTCATTTCACCACCGTACCAAGTGTTAAGAATAACCTGTTCGCGAGAAGTGATGTTGAATACAGAAGCGGTTTCACTGTTAAGACCTAATTCCTTGAAGTTTTCAATCTTAGCCTTAGAAGCGTTATAGCAAACAAAGTCGGGCTCGAAGTTTTCGAGTTCTTTCTCGGTAGGATTAATAAACATATTCTTAACGAAATGTGCCTGCCAAGCAACTTCCATGATGAAACGGATAGACATTCTGGAGTCTTCGTTTGCACCACAGAAAACGTCAACAACGTAGAGCTTCTTATCAGAAAGCTGTTTTGTAGCAATGTCCTTTAAAACACTCCAAGTTGCTTCGCTGCAGGGGTGGTTGTCGTTTTTGAATTCGTCGGTAGTCCACCATACAGTGTCCTTTGAATTTTCATCCATAACAATAAATTTGTCTTTAGGTGAACGGCCGGTATAAATACCTGTCATAACATTAACAGCACCAAGCTCGGTAACCTGGCCTTTTTCAAAGCCTTCAAGAGCAGGATTGGTTTCAGCGGCAAAAAGCTCTTCGAAAGAAGGGTTGTGAACGATTTCTTTTACGCCGGTAATACCATACTTATTCAAGTCTAAGTTTTTCATAAAATTACCTCTTTTCCTTTTTATATTATTATACTCATAATTTCGTCAATATTTATATTGACGTGGAGAAATAAATGAAAGCCATATTCTCCCAATTATGAGTTAAGTATAGCATAAGATAATTGAAAATGCAACGAAAAAACATATATTATTTTAAAATTGTTATTATTTACTAAAGGGTGTTTAAAACAAATTTTGCTTTTGTTTAAAGTGCTTTAGTCAGTAACAAAAAGTTATTTGCTAAAACGCTGTGCATAGGCACATCTTTTGCATAGTTCTTCAGCGGCTGAGCGTTGATTAAAGCCTTTAACCATTGCTTTTGCTCTTTTAGAATCCAGTATGTCTTCAATATTATCCTCGAATATATTCCCAAGAGTAATGTAACCCTCGCTGTCAAGACAACAGGGCACCACGGTGCCGTCTGATAAAATTCCAAAGTGGTCGCGGAGTCCGTAACAGAAAATGCTATCTCCTTGAATAGCTGCATCTTTATCAGGCCAACCAAAACGTTCCCCATATTCTAAAAACAGTCGGTCTTTTATACGCAGACCTTTGGTATTGGCTTTCCATTCACCATCTATGTTATTTTTTAAAAATTCTATAGTTTCGTCATTTTTTCCGTTGTCATAACCCTTATTCCAAAGGCGTAGCACAACTATTATTCCTTGCTTGTTTGCCTGTTTTGCAAAATCGGCAACTTCATTCAGGTATTTTAGGTGCAAGTTTTTATCATTACCTTCAAAGCTGTGGAGTGAAATACTTACCTTATGAACCCTTTGATTAATGAGAATATGTCCTTTTTCCTTAAGTAAGGTTCCGTTAGTGGTTATGACAGATTTAAAGTTCATATCTGTGGCGAGTTGTATGAAACTTTCCAAATCGGGATGAGTCAGTGGTTCGCCCATAAGATGATAATAAACATAATTTGTATGGGGTTTTAATTTTTTAAGGATAGTTTCAAATTCCTCATAGTTCATCCTCTTTGGCGGTCTTTTTGTACCATGACAAAATGAACAGTTCATATTGCAAGTGTTTGTTATTTCAACATAAACTTTAGAATACATTTTACCCCTTCTTTCGTTGCTTTTATCATTTTACCACAATGACTTAAAAAAGTCTTGTAAAATTTTAAACTTGACAAGATGTAGTGATTTGTAATAAAATAATATATGTTATATAACTAATGTTATTTTGTGGAGGTGCGGTATGCCGCCAAAGTTTAAGATTACAAAAGAGGAAATTATAAATACTGCTGTTAAGATTGTTAAAAATCATGGAGAACGTGCCCTAAATGCACGAGATATAGCGTCAGTGCTGAATTGTTCAACTCAGCCGGTATTTTCGAATTTTTCATCAATGGAAGAGTTGCGACTTGCTGTTGTAACCAAAGCAGATGAGCTGTGTCGGGAATATATGAAAAATGAAATGCAAAAGGGAAAATACCCTGATTATAAAGCCAGTGGAATGGCGTATATCAGATTTGCTAAAGAAGAAAAGGAACTTTTTAAGCTTCTTTATATGCGTGACCGTTCCACAGAGAAGGAAATGCCTATTGAAATAGGTGATGAAATGGAGCGTATTGTTTATAATAATACAGGTTTAACAGATGATGAGTTAAAACTTTTTCACCTTGAAATGTGGGCTTACGTTCACGGTATAGCCGTTATGTTTGCAACGGGATTTGTAGAACTTGAATGGGAACTTGTAAGTAAAATGTTGACGGATTCTTATCAGGGTTTAAGAAAACAGTATGGGGTAGAGTGAAATTATGTATGCTATAGAAACAAAAGGTTTAACAAAAAAATATAAAGATGTAACTGCTGTTGATGGTCTTGATTTGAGGGTTAACAAAGGTGAACTTTTCTCGCTGTTAGGATTAAACGGGGCGGGAAAAACCACAACCATAAAAATACTCACCTGTCTTACTGAAAAAACTGCGGGCAAGGTATATCTTCAAGGAAAAAATATTGAGGAAAACCTTTCGCTTATAAAGTCATTTGTTGCTGTTTCTCCACAGGAAACAGCGGTTGCAATGGGACTGACTGTTTATGAAAATCTTGCGCTTATGTGTGGCATTTACGGTTTTAGCAAGGATAAAAAGGAAAAGAAAATAAAAGAGCTGACTCATCTCTTGGGTATGGAGTCGGTTGTAAATAAGAAAGCGGCTAAGCTGTCAGGCGGATGGCAACGTAGGTTAAGTATTGCCTTATCGTTAATAAGTGAACCTGAAATACTGTTTCTCGACGAGCCTACGTTAGGACTTGACGTTATTGCACGAAGAGATTTATGGAAGATTATCGAGGCTCTTAAGGGAAAGATTACAATTGTTTTGACAACACATTATATGGAGGAGGCAGAGGCACTTTCAGACCGTATTGGTATTATGAAAAACGGAAAACTACTCGTTTGTGATACGGCAGAAAAAATCAAGGAACAAGCTGGAACGGATAACTTTGAACAAGCCTTTATTTATTTTGTGAGGGGTGAGGAAAAATGAGAATGTTGACACTGGCAAACAGAAATCTAAAAGAAATTCTGCGTGACCCCATAAATTTATTTTTTGGTCTTGGCTTCCCACTTGTCCTTATTTTATTGCTAAGTGCAATACAGGCAAATATACCTGTGCAACTTTTTGAAATACAACATTTAACACCGGGTATTACTGTTTTTGGACTTTCTTTTATGTCGCTTTTTTCGGCAACACTTATTTCAAAGGACAGAGGAAACTACTTTTCGGAGCGATTGTACACTACTCCTCTAACTGCGGCTGACTTTATCTTTTCTTATACCCTGCCTATTGTGCCTATTTCTGTAGGACAGAGTATAATATGTTATGTTGCTGCAATAATTCTCGGGCTTAAAGTCACGGTAAATATTGTTTTGGCAATTGTTTTCATTATACCAATATCGCTTATGTATATTGCAATCGGACTTCTTTGCGGAAGTGTGTTTAATGATAAACAGGTAGGAGGAATTTGCGGAGCTTTACTTACTAATCTTTCGGCGTGGTTATCGGGTGTGTGGTTTGACCTTGACCTTGTAGGAGGCGTATTCAAGAAAATAGCCTTTTTGTTACCCTTTGTTCATTCAGTTGAACTTGAAAGGGCTGTACTGCAAGGGGAATTTGCAGAAATACTGCCTCATTTATGGTGGGTTTTGGGTTATTCAATATTACTTTTATCCGTTGCAATTTTAGCTTTCTTAAGACAAATGAAGAAAAGTTAAATTTTACTGTAAAAAATGCATTTAAATTTGTCTTGTTATGGTGTTAGTTGTATGTTATAATTCAGAAAAATTCATAGTATAGGTGATATTAATGAAAAACGCTGTAAGGATTTGCAACAGTGATGAACTGGAGCTGCTTATAAATTCAACACCTGATGGTGAGGTTTGCAGATTAGAGGAAAAAGAATATTATCTTACAAGACAGGTTGTAATTAAAAACAAAAAGAATATCGTTGTTGACGGAAGCGGTTCGTTAATTGTAAGCAAATACCTTAATAATGCTGATTATAAGGAGAGCGTTAATCCAATTCTTATAAAGGGTTGTGAAAATGTTACTCTATCCAATATAACTATGGATACAGATGTGCCCTGTAATATAACAGCAACGGTTAAAGAAATAGATTTTAATGATAAAACGGTTGTTTTAAAGGTTGATGACAGCTATAAAATTAATGGTGACGAAATTCTTATGGCTTTTAACACCATGGACAATGACGGCTCGGCTGATTATCATATGGGTTATTATTCGAAACATCCCGACAGTAGTATTATAACACTGATTTTGGGCGAAATTCTTCTTGCAAACACCTATTGGACAGCTAAGTATGACTATTTGGGAAATAATACCTTTAAGGTTTATTATTCTGCACCGCTTAACGAAAAGCTTAGCGTTGGTGAAAAAATGTGTATTCGCCATACAATGTATGGTCCAAGTACAATTACTTTAAGTGACAGTAACGATACTGTGTTAAAGGACATTACAATGCATTCTACGGCAGGTATGGGAATTGTGGTACTTCCAAAATGCAGAAACCTTACGGTAGACGGTTTGAAGATGGTTACTAAAGAAAATAGCAAATGTCTTATGGCGTGTAACTGTGATGGTATACATCTTACAGGCTTGTATGGAAAGTTTGTTATGAAAAACTGTGTGTTTGACGGAATGGGTGATGACGCCCTTAACGTTCATTCAACGGCAGGTACCATAACCGAAATTATTGACGATACTACTATCCGTTGCGGATACTGTAAAAAAAGTCCCGATGGAACTCTTCCGAAAAGATGGTGTGAAACGGGAGATATAATAAGGACGTACGATCCTATCACTATGGCTAATACAGGAACTTTTCGCGTTGTAACGTTTAAGGATGGAATTTTGAAATTCACTGAGCTTTCGGGTAGTTATAAAAAGGGAGATACTTTACAGAATACTACCTTTACACCGTCTCTTTTAATAGACAATTGTATGGTAAGAAACACTAGAGCAAGAGGTTTTGTTGTACAAACCGAAAACGTTGAAATTAAAAATTGCACATTCTATGGTATGTCAGCTGAAGCTGTAAAGGCAGCGCCTGATTTTGCTTATTGGTATGAGGTTGGACCTACCTATAATTTTAATATGCACCATAATGTTATTGAAAAGTGTGGATTTGTAAGAAAAAGTCCTGCTATCAGTGTGCTGACTAATCACAGCAACGGTGATGAAACGGTTAAGAGTTTGCACAAGAATATTGTTATTCAAGATAATGTGATAAAGGACTGCAACGGCAAAACTATTTGGGTTATGGCAACCGATGGGGTTTCTGTTAGGAAAAATCGTTTTGAAGAACGTGGACAAAAAGAGCTTGAACCGGTTGTTTGTGTTAATTGTACCGATGTAGAAATTAAAGATAATATTGATATTTAAAAGCAGGGAAACCTGCTTTTTTTATTGACAAATATAATACTATGCGATATGATGTATTGTGTAACAGGAGGTATGTTATGGATATTCAGTTGAAAAGAGGGCTTTTAGATGTCTGCGTATTGGCGGCAATAAAAAATGAGGAATCTTACGGATATAAGATTATCAAAGATATGAAGCCGTATATCGAGCTTTCCGAATCAACCTTATATACTATTTTAAAACGCTTGGAATCGGCAAATATGCTGACTGTTCGCACTGTTGAGCACGGTGGAAGACTTCGTAAGTACTACCGTATCACTGACGAAGGCTTGAGGCGTATTGAGGATTTTAGGTTGGAGTGGAAAGAAATTTTATCTATATACCAATTTGTAACTAAGGAGGATGAGGATAATGAATAAACAGGAATTTCTTTTAAGTTTGCGTAAGGGTTTATCAGGCTTGCCGCAGGATGACATAGAGGAACGCTTGAGTTTTTACAGCGAAATTATAGATGATAAAATTGAGGAAGGGATATCTGAGGAACAGGCATTAGCCGAAACAGGCAGTGTTGACGAAATTGTATCGCGGATTATAGCAGACATTCCTCTTACTAAGCTTGTAAAGGATAAAATTACTCCAAAGAGAAAACTGTTGGCGCCTGAAATTTTGCTTTTAATACTCGGCTCTCCTATATGGCTTTCCTTGGCGGTTACGGTTTTGGCGGTGATTTTTTCCCTTTATATTAGCTTGTGGTCTATTGTGATTTCCTTGTGGTCAATTTTTGTTTGCCTTGCCGCTTGTTCTATTGGCGGCGTACTGGTGTGTGTCATTTTTGCCGTCGGCGGTAACACGGCTTCGGGTCTTGCTATGCTTGCCGCAGGAGCTTTATGTGCAGGTCTTGCTATCTTTGCGTTTTTCGGTTGCAAAGCGGCAACAAAGGGGACTTTGATACTTACAAAGAAAATGGCAATATGGATTAAAAATTGTTTTAGGGTGAAGGAGGCTGCACAATGAGAACAAGAACAAAGGTATGGCTTATTATAGCAGTTTCACTTATATTTATTGGATGTATCCTGTTTACAGGCATAATGAAAACGCTTAAATGGGATTTTATGAAGTTATCAACAGTTAATTACGAAACAAATACTTATGAAATCGGTGAGGATTTTAACAGCATATCTATTAATACAGATACCGCCGATATTGAATTTGTTTCGTCTGATGACGGCAAGTGTACAGTTGTGTGTCACGAACAAGAAAATGCAAAACATTCTGTGACTGTGGAAGAAGACACCCTCACCATAGAGTTAATTGAAGAAAGAAGTGTGTATGACTTTGTTGGATATATCGGACTTAACTTTGATACGCCCCAAATAACTGTTTATCTTCCGAAAACACAATATGATTCACTTTTCATTAAAGAAAGCACAGGGGATATTGGTGTAGAGAATATAACAGTAGATTTGCTCGACCTTACGGTTTCTACAGGGGACATAAATCTTACGGATATTGAGTGTAAAAATCTTATATCAAAGGGAAATACGGGAGATATATTCTTGAAAAATGTTGTTGCCACAGAAAAGTTTTATATTGAAAGAAGCACAGGTGATGTGAGGTTTGACGGTTCAGACGCCGCTGAAGTTTTTGTTACAACCGATACAGGCAATGTTACGGGCAGTTTGCTTACAGATAAGGAGTTTATTGCACAAACGGATACAGGCAGGGTAGAGGTTCCAAAAACTGTTAACGGTGGAAAATGTGAGATAAAGACCGATACAGGAGATATTAAAATAATAAAAAACTGAATTTTTTAGCTAACAAAACCGCCCATTGCAAGAGGCGCACTCCGTAAGGAAGTGCGCCTCAGTTATATTCGCCTTTGGCGAGTTATATTGCTTCGCAATTATATTTGGGCTTCGCCCAAGTTATATTCGCTTCGCGAGTTTTATGGCGAATATAATATAACTAAAACCAGAGGTTTTAATATCACTTTGCCATACGGCAAAATAAAACTGTAGACATATCTCACAATACCACTCAAGATATTGTTTTTTTGAGATGGGTATTATTGCAAAGTATGTACAACCAAAAATGACACTTTCAACTTGAAAGTGTCATTTTTCATATAAAAAGAAAGTTGGGAGAAACTTCTTTACGAAGTCTCTCCCAAGAGGCGGTTTTTCCGTTATATAAATAAAAATTAATACATTTTTCTATATTTAGTAGGGGATACCCCTGTTTGTTTTTTAAAAATTCTGCTAAAGTAGTTTTGATCTAAAATCCCAACTGCTTCACTGATTTGTAAAATTGTCAGGTCTGAATTTACAAGCAACTCCTTTGCTGCTTCGATTCGTATGTTTATAAGATATTGCTTAGGACTCACACTTACCATTTCGGTAAACAAATGTGAAAAGCGGCTATCACTTAAATTGCACATTTGTGCATAGTATGAAATCGAATAATCCTTTGAAAAATTGGAGTACATAAAACTGCAGGCTTCATTTAGTTTTTTCCTTTTTACAGGATCACCAAAAGGCATAATTGAATTTTTTCTTGCTATGAGAGAAAGAATTTCAAGTAGTAGTCCCTGAAGTCTGTATTTGCTGTATTTTTGTTTTTGATGAAATTCGTCAATCAGCAGATTAAAAAGCTTTTGCAGATGTAGACTTTTGCCTAAATGGAAAATGTTTTGCTCGTCGAGTTTCATTTCTTCCATAAGCTTTTCACAAGCAGTTCCTGTAAAATGTATAAAGTATGATATGGATTTGTCTTTTTTGAAAAATTTATAGTCCTGTTTTTGAAAGGGTAAAAAAATAATAACCGTGCCTGCAGGAGCGATAGTTGTTTCGTTGTTTATGGTTACATAACAACTGCCTTCATAAATATAAAGAATATGGTAATCGACTCTGCCGTCGGGACGGTAACTGCCTATATCCATATCGTAAAGCTTTTGACAGCCGCAACTGTTAACAGTGAGATATTCTGTTGATAGTGCTTCTGAACTGATTAAATCCAAATTTATCACTCCTATGTAAATGTTAGTGTATTACAATTATTGTAATGGTTAAGACTATTTAAGTCAATAGCAGAAAAATGCTAAAATATAGCCAACAAAACTATATAAATTTAACATAACCGATGATATTCTTAATAAAAAAGGAGGAATTTAATATGGATATTAATAAAATCAGCAGAGAAGATATAGGTAAAGACAGCAATATAAAGCTTAATGTATGTGAAGCTGAGGTGGATATGTACTGGAAGGTAGCTATTGAGGTTCTTGAAACTATTCAGGAGAATAATGCTAAGAATGAACCTACAGTAATGGTTGTTCCTTACGGCCCTCTCGGTCCCTACAGCAGATTAGTATATCTTGTTAATAAGTACCGCATTAGTTTAAAAAACTGTGTATTTATTAATATGGACGAGTATCTTGATGATAACAAGGAATATATTGACATAAATGACCCCTTATCCTTTAGAGGCGGTATGGATCGTATATTCTATTCAAGAATTGACGAGGAATTAAATATTCTTCCCGAAAACAGAATTTTCCCCGACCCTCATAATCTTAACAAGCCTATGGAGATAATTGAAAAATACGGTAAACTTGATATGGTTTTCGGCGGTGTTGGAATAAACGGACATTATGCCTTTAACGAACCCCCAAGAGCTGATGAGGATGTTTCAAATGAAGAGTTCTTAGAGCGCAAAACAAGGGTTCTGGAGATTTCTCCCGAAACCAAAACTATCAATTCTTTTATGAATTGCGGTGGCGATTTAGAGGCTATTCCAAAGTACTGCATCACTGTGGGTATGAAAGAAATGTTTATGGCTAAAAAGGTAAGAATGTGTATGCCGAGAGATTGGAATGCAGGCGCACTTAGAAAGGTACTTCACGGCTCTGTTACAGCAAAGGTTCCCTGTTCACTATTCCAGTTACATAAGGATGCAATGCTTTATGCTTCAGAAGTGGCACTTCAATCACCTGTTCCTGAAATAAGAGTGTACAACAAATGAGTTACCTGCTTATTAAAAACGGTAGTGTTGTTAGCCAGGGTAAAATTGTTAAAAAAGACATACTTATAAATCGCGGTATAATAATTGACGACGATTTTAAGGGAAAAGTTGACGAAAAATGTACCGTGATGGATGCACAGGGTTGTTATGTATCTGCCGGATTTATAGATTTACACTTGCATGGTGGCGGTGGATATGATTTTATGGACTTGGATGTACAGGCGTTCAAAAAAATATCTTATATTCATCTTATAAACGGCACAACTACTATGCTTCCCACCGCTGTTTCAACGGAATTTGCAAACATCATAAAGCTGATTGAGGTTTACAGACAAGTAGAAAAGGATTGCGGTAATTTTTATGGTTTGCACCTTGAGGGACCATTTATTTCAAAAAATCAGAAGGGCGCTCATAAGGAATATTTGCTTCATTCTCCATCAAATGAGGAAATTGATACACTGCTAAGCAAAGGCTTTGATGTGATAAAACGAATTACTGCAGCACCTGAACTTGAAAATATGGAAATGTTTTCTCGGAAAATGGTGGAAAATGGTATACTGCTGTCAATTGGACATAGTGATGCAGACAGTGATAAAGCTAAAGAAGCCTTTAAAAACGGCTTTTCCATGATAACACATTTTTTCAATGCGACAACAAGTGTAAGAAAAATTAATCAAAAAGTGGTAGCAGGAATAAACGAGGCTGCACTTTTGGACCCTGATGTTTATATTGAAATTATAGCCGATGGGCATCATACCGCTGTGGAAGCGGTTCAGTTAGCTGTTAAATTAAAAGGTGCTGATAAGGTTGCCCTTGTTACCGATGCATTGCGTCCCACAGGACTTGATGTAAAAGAAAGCTATCTTGGTGAGAAAACTGCTGAAAACAGAGTTATTATTGAGGATGGTGTAGCAAAACTTCCAGACCGTTCTTCCTTTGCAGGAAGTATTGCCACATCAAACACTCTGCTTAAAAAGGGCGTTATGCATTATGGTTTTTCTCTTACCGATACGGTTAAAATGCTTACCGAAACTCCTGCAGCTATTTTGAAACTTATGGATAAAGGTGTTATTAAAAAAGGATATTTTGCGGATATTGTTGTTTTTGATAAAGAACTGAATGTAACCGATGTTATATTAAAAGGCGAGATTGTTAAAAAACAGCATAATAACTAAGCGAAAAAACTTTGTCAATTTGACAAAGTTTTTTGCATTTTATTGACTTATAAATAATAAAAGAATATAATTTTAAAAAAGTTTATGAGGTGTTTTTATGAAAAAAGCCGTTTTTCCTGTAGGCATTATAAAGTGCTCAAATGTGGTTAATCAGGATAATCTTTTAATTAAACAGCCTTTGCAGATAGGCCTTTCTGAGAAAAAAACAGCTGTCTTTGAAGAAGGCGGATTTGTAATTCTTGATTTCGGAACCGAAATTTGTGGAAGTGTGCGAATTTTAACTTGTTATTCAAATAACGCTACCGTGAGAATTCGTTTAGGTGAAAGCCTGACAGAGTGCTGCAGTGAGCTTGGTGGCACACAAAATGCTACAAACGACCACGCTCTTCGCGATTTCACAAATGTTCTTCCCGCCCTTTCTGATATGACATTTACAAACAGCGGTTTCCGTTTTGTCCGTTTGGATTTCAGCGCTAAAACAGTAATCAAGAGCGTAGTTGCAATGAGCAATGTTCTTAATAAAGAACCTGTCTATCGTTATAAAGGAAAGGATGAACGAATAAAAGAAATTTACGAGGTTGCCAAGCGTACAGTTGACCTTTGTGCCACCAGCGGATATGTATGGGATGGTATAAAGAGGGACAGACTGGTATGGATTGGTGACTTACATCCTGAAATGCTTGCACTGACTACCCTTTACGGAAGATTTCCCGCCATTGAAAAATCACTTGATTTTGTCAGAGTACAAACACCGCTTCCTGCCTGGATGAATAATTTTCCAATGTATTCTATGTGGTGGATTATTATTCTTGCTGACTATTTTGAGAGAACTCAGAATAAGGCGTTTGTTAAAAAGCAGATTTCCTATCTTGAAGGTCTTGTGGAACAAATGCTGACTTGCGTTAAAGAAAATGGTGAGTTTAACTATCTCTCTTATTTTGTGGATTGGCCTACCCATGACCAACCTGATGAGCTACACGGAGTACGCGCCATAAATATTATGGCTGTTAAAAAGGCTATAGAAATATTGAAAATATTCGGAAAGGATACCTCTGTGGCAGACAGTCTGTTAGAACGTCTTTTGAAAATCGAAATTGCGCCTGCAACAAGTAAGCAGGTTACAGGTCTTAAATACTTTGCTACCGAATTGACTCAGGCGGATAAAGACCGCTTGGTTGAAGGCTCTGCTAAGGGTATGTCTACCTTTATGAGCTATTATATCCTTAAGGCTGTAGCATCTTTTGATAAGAAAAAGGCTATAGAAATGATGAAGGAATTTTATGGTGCAATGCTGGATAAAGGGGCTACTACATTCTGGGAAGATTTTAATATGGATTGGGTTGAAGGCTCCTGCCGTATTGATGAATTTCCAAAGGAGAATGAGAAGGATATACACGGTGACTTTGGTGCACACTGCTATGTAGGTTTCCGCCATAGCCTGTGTCACGGCTGGTCATCAGGTGTTATCCGTTTTATAGAGGAAGAATGTGACTAAGCTTTTCTGAATTTAATATATTTAAAAACCCTGACCTTATTTTGCTCAAGGTCAGGGTTGCTTTTTGATTATGGTGTTGTTTTGCTGTCAATAACCGTAATATATTAAGCATACGGAGGCAATAAATGAAGAAAAACTTCTGGACAGCAGTAGTAATATTTTCAGCAGTGGTTTATGCGGTTTTTTGTGTATCTTTATTATTTATTGTTTTAAAAACAATAAATTTACTTATAATATAATTTAGTATTATGACTACTATTTGAGCACAAATTTTAACCACAATACCATCAAACGATAAAATTTTTGTGAAAATAAAAAGTATTAGTTCTTCTATAATAAGGGTTGAAACTCTCGAACTGTAGAACAAAAGCATACTTCTTAAAAAAGGCTGTTTTTCTTTTTGTGTAAAAACCCATTTTCTGTTAGTTACAAAAGCGAAAAACACTGCAACGATAAAGGATATTATATTAGCAATAAGAACGTCCAACTTAATTATAGCAATAGAAAAATCAAAAACAGCAATGCTTATAGCTGTGGTGATACCACCGAAAAATAAATAATGAATTATTTCTCTGTTTTTTGTGTATACATTTTTTATTTTCATATTACTTATCCTGCGTTCTTTCACTTATTATATATCTTGGTCTGGCTTTTGCTTCAAGATGAATTTTATCTAATAATAACAGAAACTTATATAAATATCAATATTGCGAACAAATTTCTTGAAAGACCTAAAAAAAGGGAGTATACTGTTGGTTGGTGATAAATATGTTAATTGATTTTCATACACATTGTTTTCCTGATAAAATAGCTTCAAGAGCGATAGAAAAGTTATCCTATGTATCAGGCGGTCTTGAGCCCTATACCGACGGAACGGTTTCTTCTCTTAAAAGCTCTATGGAAAAGGAAAATGTAAATGCATCGGTTGTGCTGAGTATAGCAACCAATGCTCATCAGCAGAAGAGCGTTAACGATTTTGCTTACTCTATAAATAATGGTAAAGATATTTTTGCTTTTGGCTCGGTTTTTCCTTATAGTGAGGATATTATGGATGAACTTGAGAGAATAAAGGAACTGGGTCTTAAAGGTGTAAAGCTTCATCCCGATTATCAGGGTTTTAATGTTGATGATATTAAAATGAAACCTGTTTACAGAAAAATATCCGAGCTTGGACTGATAACTGTTTTCCACGCAGGTAATGATTACGGCTATCCGCCGCCTTATGGAGCAACTCCCGATAAAATGGCAAAGGCTATAGAATGGTTTTCCTCTCCCGTTGTGGTGGCGCATTGGGGCGGTGTGGGCTGTGGAGAAGATGTTATTAAACATCTTTGCGGTAAAGATGTTTATTTTGATACCTCTTACGCATACGGTACACAGCCTAAATATTATTTTGAAAAAATACTTGAAAAGCATGGTGCACACAGGTTGGTTTTCGGAACGGATACCCCGTGGCATACAGCAAATATGGAAATGCGTCTTATAAATTCTCTTAATATAAATGAAGAAGATAAAGAAAAAATCAAACACAAAAACGCACAAAAGCTGTTAGGTATAAATGGGTAGGTTTAAAATGCATAGTTTAATATCAAAGGATAAAGGTTTTTATAAAAAGGTTACCTCTATAGCGATTCCTATTGCACTTCAGGGACTTATAACCAATGGCGTTAATATGATGGATACCATAATGGTTGGGGCAATAGGTCAGACACAACTGTCTGCCGTTTCACTTGCAAATCAATTTATAACCATTTTCCATATTTTTTGTATGGGTATAGGAATGGGAGCTTCGGTGCTTGTAGCCCGATATTATGGTATGAGGGATTCATCATCTCTTAAAAAAACAGTGGCTATTATGCTTCGTCTTTGCCTTGCACTTTCTCTTTTGTTTAGTGTAGCTACCGCTGTTATTCCGGAACTTATTATGAAAATATATACGGTGGAAGCCGATATAATCGCCTATGGCGTCAGATATCTTAAATACTCTGTTGCCAGTTATGCACTTTTGGGTCTTTCTCTTACCTGTACAATAGTTCTTCGTAATGTTGACCAGGTCAAGCTGCCGCTTTATACTTCTATAGGCATCTTCTTTGTTAATGTGGGTGCTAACTACATATTTATATTTGGCAAATGCGGTATGCCGAGAATGGATGTGGCAGGTGCCGCACTGGGTACTCTTATAGCAAGAATATTTGAGTTCTGTGTGATCTGCGGTTATCTTTTCTTTAAGGATACGAAAATTGCTTTCCGTATTAAAGATTTATTTATGTTGGTAGGTGCGCTCTGGAAGGAATATATAAGAATCAGTATTCCTGTTCTTGTCAGTGACGGAATTTTAGCACTGGGCAACAATTCGGTGGCTATGGTTATTGGCAGATTGGGTGAAAGCTTTGTTGCCGCCAATGCAGTAACCGCCGTAACACAGCAGTTGAGCTCGGTAATGACACAGGGCTTTTCTCAGGCAGGAGCTATAGTAACAGGCTATACACTGGGAGAAGGGGATAAGAAAAAAGCTCAGGAGCAGGGCTATGCTTTTTTAGGTATAGGCTTTGTTTTTGGAATTGTTGCAGCAGGTATAATTATGTTGATTAGTTCACCTATGATAGCTGCATACAATCTGTCTGAGCAAACACAGGAGATAGCAAGACAACTTATGCTTTCTATCAGTATAATAGTGGTTTTTCAGGCTACCAACAGCATTATGACAAAGGGTGTGCTTAGAGGTGGCGGAGATACCAAGGTGCTTATGCTTGCCGATAATATCTTTTTGTGGATAGCGAGTATTCCCTTGGGTATTCTTGCTGGGCTTGTTTTTCATTTTCCTGCTTTCTGGATTTATTTTGCGCTTAAAATCGATCAAGTATTAAAGGCATTTTGGTGTGTCATTCGACTTCGAAGCGGCAAATGGATAAAGAAAATCAGAAGTGATGATGAAATTGAGAAATGTGTTAAAAATTAAACAAAATTCTTGAACTATAAGATAAGATAATGTATAATAAATAAAAATAAACCGTAAAGGAGATTTTTAAAATGAACAGATTTGTACTTAACGAAACCTCTTATCATGGCGCAGGAGCCGTAGCTGCCGTTGCTGACGAGATTATTGCTCGTGGCTTTAAAAAGGCATTTGTTGCTTCTGACCCTGACCTTATCAAGTTTGGTGTTACCAAAAAGGTTACCGATGTTCTTGATAACGCAAAAATTGCTTATGAAATATTCAGCGAAATCAAACCCAACCCCACAATCGAAAATGTTCAGGCAGGAGTTGAGGCTTTCAAGGCTGCAGGTGCTGACTGTATCGTAGCTATCGGCGGCGGCTCTTCTATGGATACCGCAAAGGCTATCGGTATTATCATTACAAATCCTGAATATGCAGACGTTCGCTCTCTTGAGGGCGTTGCTCCCACAAAGAACAAGTGCGTTCCTATTATCGCTGTTCCAACCACTGCAGGTACTGCTGCCGAGGTTACAATCAATTATGTTATTACCGACGTTCAGAATAACAGAAAAATGGTTTGCGTAGACGTTCACGACATTCCTGTTGTTGCTGTTGTTGACCCTGATATGATGGCTACTATGCCCAAGGGCCTGGCAGCGGCAACTGGTATGGATGCTCTTACCCATGCGATTGAGGGTTATATCACCAAGGGTGCTTGGGAGCTTTCCGATATGTTCCACCTCAAGGCAATAGAGATCATCGCAAGATCCTTAAGAGCTGCCGTAAACAATGAGGA
>JAEIGA010003491.1_pt1 | contig 24601 bp, 11 predicted proteins | sample 9270691 | NCBI WGS metagenome assembly JAEIGA01 (sample SAMN17057246, study PRJNA624740) | gut metagenome | biome: biome; isolation source: fecal sample | host: Bos grunniens | place: China: Xizang | collected 2019
GGAGGTGTGATTGTATCATGAAGGACATTATCTTGATTCTCCTTATCAATCACATTAGACATTCCTACTGGTTCGCAGGACTGATTCAACACCGCCATCATCATTATGGCCAAGAGATAGATACACTTTTTCATATTCGCTGTTTTTAATCGTTAAACATTCGCTTTTCGGACTTTTGAAATTTGGTGCAAAGGTACTGCTTTTTTCTGATATGACCAAAAAATAAACTGATGCAGCCTAGTATGCAGGTGTTTTATATATCGCTGATTATATGCGTTTTATAATTTTTGTAAAAATAAAAACTGATGCAGGCATCAAAAAGTGCTTGCAAGAGTGGAAAAAATGTTGTAATTTTGTCATCGAATTTACTACTGTCCACTAAAATAGTGAATAGTAGCGAACTCTTTTAACATGGTGCCTAATCCCCCATTAGTATTAATTCCCCCCTATATAAGGGGGAATCAATACATACTAATGGAGGACCAATACGGCTCCTGTTAAAACCAAAATCAAGGGTAGCGCAAGGGTAGCGTAAGGGTAGCGCAAGGGTAGCGCAAAGATAGCATAAAGACAGCATTATAATGACTGATACGCAACACAACCATAACCCCCACTTTTGCAATATCGACTTAGCAAAAAAAATAAATATGGTAACAAACAGTTACATTTGAGCATTTTACTGGTATAATTGTAGTGAAGAGGTATTTTAACACAAAACTTATGGTTATTTGTTTATGAAAATGAGATATATTCTTATCATTGGTATCCTACTAGGTTGTCTCGGGTGTTCGAAGAAGAGTGTGATAGAGAACACCCAGTTAGCTGAAGTAATAAGTCAAGTGTGGCAGAATGCAGATTCGGCACAAGCTTTATTACGCCAGATAGACATCCAAACACTCAGCCGCTACGATGAGCAGCGCTATCGTTTGACTGAAGCCCACCTGATGCTCAAGCGCGAACTGCGTCTGCCGCAGCAAACCGATCTAGATGCTCTAGCCCTGTACTTTGAAGACTGCGGCGACGAGTCCTCAGCCGGCGAGGCATACTACATCCAAGGCGCCTATCTCAACTGGCTAGGCGAGAACACCCGCGCTATGCAATACCTGAAGAAAGCAGAGAGCCATGCCACAGCAGCCATCATCCGCGGTATGACCTACTACAAGATGGGACGCATCAGCGAAGTTGAGCAGTTATACGACATCGCCCTTAGCAACTACCACAAAGCCCTACCCTATTTAGAAGAAGCAGGGTTGCCGTTGTACATAGCCTCAGTATATCGTGAACTGGGGCGCAATACCGAAAGTCTAGAAAAGAATAAGTACTTTAATCAGGCACTAGAAGCAGCGCGAATACACCAAGATACGATTCTATATCTAGATATTCGCTACGCACAACTATCTGCTAATCAATCAAACTCACCCGAATTGGCAGGCATATGCCAATTCCTCTGCCATAAAGCGGGGCAGAAACGCTATGCCTATGACCTAGTGAAATACTACATCCGCACCCACAATGCCGATTCAGCCCGAATCTATCTAGACATACTAGCAGCAGACACCACGGCACAAATATGGAGCGAGCAGCAATATACGCTTTGGGAGAGCCAATACCTACACCTGAAGGGACGCAATCGCGAGGCTTACGAGTCGTTATACACGCTCTACAACGAGCATTTCAGCAAGACCGAGAGCACCAGCCGAGCCAGCGCCTTCATAGCAGCACAACACTACGACAACGAGGTGGAGCATGCCAAAAACCTGCAACTACAGCTCGACAAACAACGCCTGCATATCATCCTAGCTATCATACTGATTACCATCCTGAGCGCTAGCATCGTGCTTATCCTATATATATCGCGTCAAAGAGCTCAATACCTAATCGAGCAGACCCGCTCCGAGCAACGCATAGCCGACCTGCAACAGGAGTTGCATATTCGCCGCAATTCGCTCAAGCGTATTATGTACCAACGTATTGAGCTGAGCAAGAACCTACAAGAAGCTATACTCAGCAAAAAGAAGGAAGAAACTGTACCACAATGGGCAAAGGAATTTATCGAACTGAATATCTTCGCTAGCGAGGAGCAATGGCAGCATTTTTTAGGCGAGTTTGAGGATTGCTACGGCGATATACTCACACGACTGCAAAAACAATACCCTCGCTTAACCAATACGGATATTCAGGTAATTGCGTTATATATATTGGGCATGGATAATTCGGATGTCTGCCTGCTATTGGGCCTTACACAACGCACCGTATGGAGCCGAAGGATGCGTATCAAATCTCGTATCGGTATGGGCGAGAAAGAGTCGCTAGATAAGTGGATTGGGGAGTTGGTTTAGTAAGCGTGCCTGCGTCACTACTGAAGACGCAGAGATGAAAACAACGGTTGCGATGGCGCAACCGTTGTTTTTATGTGTAGTGTAAAGGCTCGCAGTATGCGGCTTTGCCAGCAATACCCGACTTTAAACTTTTGACTATCAACTTTTAGCTATAAATCAATATTACTTCACTACTGCACCTTGTGCATTGTAGCGTACACCATTGAGAAGGATATAGAGATAGCCATTCTCAATTATCTTGCGATCAGCTGATTCGATTGTCACATCCTCTACAGCAGTAGGAGTAGGCTCGAATTGTACGCGAATAGCATCTACGCTAACCTCACCCTTCTCTGAAAGGAATGAAGATTGGCGAACGAGTTTGAAGCCCATGAATTGGTAGTCAACACCTGCAGGAAGAGCAGACATATCAGCCTCATGATAGAGCCAGCCTGCATAATCCAAATCACAGATCTTGGTATATTGGATATCACCTTCAACAGCCCATTTAGCATAGAGTGTATTGAAAGTATAGTCGCCGAATACGTGCATACCAAGGATAGATTTGCTATTACCTTGAATAGCAGCCACATCGTCAGCTATATAAACAGCCTCACCATTTGCCTCAGAGAATGTATAGGTCAACTTATTAGAAGCGAGTCCCTCAAACTTAGATGAGGTATTTCTCAATGTAGAAACAGAAGCAACACCTACAGATGTTTCTTTGTCTCCCTCAAAGAAGAGCGTATCCAAATTATTATAGACAGGAAGAGAGGATGTGACTGCGTCACCAGTCTTGAATGTAATGGTCACAGGATCATTCACAAGGATACCATCTACATCAGAAACTTCAGCACCTATAACCATCTTATACTCAGAGTTAGGTTGCAATGTACCGGCCTTCAACTCAAACTTAGCTGAACCATAAGGCGCTGGAGCTGCACCATTAAGTTTCACGTTACGAGCAACTGGACTAATATCCTTGCCTGTAGCATCGTATACTTTGAAATATTTATTAGATGAGTTAGCCAATTTTGAATCAAAGATAGCAATGAACGCAGCATCAACAGGATTGTCAACAGAACCATTAGCTGGATAAGTTTGCAGTACGCGTACTGAACCACGATTTTGGGTGCGGAACTTGAATGAGAATGGTTGTTGGAGGTGATTGTTAAACATTGTATCAGGGTGGCAAGCACCAGTACCCAAAGTAACGGTATACTCAACACCAGGTTCGAAACGTGATGCAGGTTTGAAACGCAAAGTATGTGCATCATCCTCGAAGGTGATTGTACCCTCTACTGCAGGAGAGATAGAAAGCGCAGCAGCAGTTTCCTCCTCATTCATATCCCAGTTGAAAGAGATAGTAAGTTGAGTAGAAACCAATACACTATCAGTAAGCTCTACCTTTGGACTATAATCAATTACCTCTGGAGGTGTTTGACGTTGCAATGAAAGTGCAAAGATACCATAGGAAATTTCATTATTCTTTACTTCAAGTGTTTGCTCTTGAGGATAATAACCTTCTGGTTTTGCCTTTACAGTATAAGTACCAGGTTGGAGGTTCCAGAAATAGTACACGCCATTATAAAGAGTATCAGTAACATATGTCTTTAGCAACTGATCATTTTGCCACAACTCTACCAAACCTTTTAAGATTGGACGATACTCATCGCGTGTACCCTTACGAGCCTTATAATCAGGGAATAATTGTTTTTGGTATACATCGTGAAGTTTACCACCAATTGCACCATAAGGCAACTCACCTTTGCAGAAATACTCGTAGAAAGTCTTAGCAAATTGGAAAGACTCTTGGCGTTTGTAATCAATATTCACCAAGCGATAGGTCTCTGGCAAGTAGTCGTGCATCATACCCTCAGAGATAGTACCAGGCACTTTCAAGTTACGCATTACACCATAACCATTGCTCCATCCCATGATGGTACGAGCGAAAGTCTTGTCACCTGCAATATTTGGTTCGCGTGACCAGCAGCTCACTTGGTTAGAATATTGGTGCTGACCCATCAAAGTTGTAATTGCGCGTGCTTCGTTGCAAACTTCTTCTGGCACTTTTTCAGGATAACCATTCAAGCCATATGGGTCACCTGGAGTAATACCAGAGTGAAGATGAAGAATATAGTTAGAAGGGTTACCTGCGTTAGAGTGGATAGAAAGCATAAAGTCTGCATTCCAAGTACTTGCCTCAGCAGAGATACCAGACAACGAGCGGTCATCAGCTGTAGTATTGGTGATACGTGACATCTTGGTTTGGAAGCCCAAATCACGGAGCATAGTATCAAGACGCATACCTTTATCCAAGTTAGAAACGCTCTCCCAGAAACTTTGCTCACGTGTATATCCTTCTTGAACTACTTGGTTTACGAAGATAGGATAGAGATACATAAGACGGTCGTCAGAATCATAGCCACCATGACCTGGATTAATATAAATCTTATAATCAGCAGGATTAGAAGAAGTAGCACGTTTAGCTTGGCGTTGCATCTTATTGAGCAAAGTACCATCAAGTTTTTGCACCAATTGTGGCAATTCTTTGCGAATAGGCTCCTCTGTCAGATTCAATTGAAGAAGACGAATCTCTCCATCCTCGGTATTATAGACAATACGACCTGATTGAGCATCCACGTCAGGATACATACCAAAACCCTCTGGATTGGTCAATCGTTCTACGATAGCACCATCTATTGATGCAATCATAATAGATGACTCGATATTGTGATAGCCATCGTGATTGTCATCCATACCTACTACATAGTTATTGCCGTACCATACAGGAGCATCAAAATCTTGACCCAAATTAATAATCTCATTACCATTGAGGTCACAAATACCTGTACCATACTTGGTATTGAAGAGAATCATTGTTTGGTCAGGAGAAAGAGAAGACCAAATATAGTTGGCATCACCATGAGGTTTGAGAACTACCTTTTCGCCATTGCGATAAAGATTGAGATCCAAATTCTCGTTATCTACGCGAATCGCTGCGTCATCATCAAGGGTGATGTAATCGGCATTTTCGAATGCAAGATAAGTGACAGTCTCTGCATCAGCAAAACGTGGGAAATAACCTTCACCCAGCTTTACATCACTTAGAACACGAATATCAGCGCTAGCCATCAAAGCTGCAGAGATACCCAAAAGGAATAAAAATGTTTTTTTCATATTATTAATTTTTTAGTATTATTTGCTTACTTGTGCACCTAAGACATTATATGTTTTATCCATGGTTTGGATATACAAGCGACCATCCTTGATATATTTCGTCATAGAAGATGACTCAGAAGAGGTAATGTTTTCTACATCAGTTGGTTGGTCAGCAAATACCTCGATAATACCAGGCAATGTCACATAACATTCCCCCTTAGGAGTAGCTGAGGTAGGCACCATCTTCAAAGACAAGAAATGAAGAGGGAAAATAGCCACATCATCACCAAAACGCTCTTTCACATCAATCTCAAGAATATTCTCCTCGTTGGCTGTAGTATTCAAGAAGGTAACTTGATCGGTAGTATTCGAGTTATTAGCACGAATCATAACAATCACCTTATCAAACACAGCATTGGTGGTTATAGGAACGAGAATCTTCTCTGGTTTAGAATAGAGAAGTGAGTCTTTGGACAATTGGATAAAAGGGTTACGACCTGATCCGTATGTGAAAGTCAAATTTACAGGAGCAGAAGCATCCTCTGGCACTGAGAGTGCAGCTTTGAAAGAGGTAGGTGAACTTTTCACCTCCCATGAAGCCACATTACGGAAATCATCCCACACAATTTTATCAGCCTCTGGCAACTCCACATCCACAATAATTGTATCAGCAAACTCGCCCAATTTACCTACCACATAGGTTCTTCCATTAGCAACACCAGTGAGTACACCTGCCTCGCTGACAGTAGCGATAGTAGGATCTAATGAAGTCCAGTCCAAAGCGTCAGCAAGAACCTCTACAGTATTATTTCCTATCTCACCTTGCACCTCAATCTTGTATGGGTGCAACGCATCACAAATAACAGAATCCAGGCGAATAGCAATAGGAGCAGATGTCAGCAAACGTACATCTAACTCTGTGGTAGCATCTCCCCAAGTAGCAACCACCTTACCACCCGCTTCACCAGAAGCAAGGAAGCGTCCATCAGCCAAAATCTCACCTACCTCAGGAGCACAAGAGAGTTGTACACCTGCTACATTGGTCTCAACGATCACGCCATATTTATTGTAACCAAGGAATTGTGGAGCAGCCACACCATAACGTGGAAGAGAATATATAGGTTGATAAGGAGCAATCTTAACAACAACATTATCTGTTTCAGGAACATTCGCCACCGCAAACATACCATTACCACAGGCACGTTCATTACCGTCAGAACCATTGTTCATTTGTCCGAATGGGCGAACATAAAGGCAAGAGCTACCGCCGCCATCCCAGTTCACAGCATTATATGCACCATAGTGTTGAAGAATCTCAGCCAACACTTTGGTAGTACAACCTGCACTGATAGCACTACGACCATCCACAACGAGCATAAATACGGTATCACGTGTTTGAGACACGCCAAAACCAGTACGTGGGTGCAACTCATTCCAATAACCATCTTGAGCTACTTTACCATCTTGCAGAATTTGTACATAGTTTTCACTACCGATAGACTGAGCTACATTCACTAGTTCATCGTCCAAACGCATTTCGAAGTTCAAAGTAAGTTCATCACCCACTTGGAGTTTCTTCAACTCTGTAGCCATAGTGCCATGTGCTGAAAGTACAGCGTGGTCTTTATCAAGCGGCATGGAGCCAACTTGGTCTTCCACTTTGGTGACTTTAGCCTTCATGGTACCAGTAGTATTCCAGTTTTGTCCATCGAGCAATTGGATTTGCACTTCAGTACCATAAGCATTCGTACCTGTGGTAGAACCATTGTGGATATTATAGAGCACTAACTCGTTTTCGTTGCGATAATAGTTAGCATGCGCAATCTTCAAGGTAGTATCTGCCAATACAAGCTTCATAGATACGGAGTGATAATATGCTGTAGCACCTCTGCCATCAGCATCAATACATCCTAAACGACGTTTAGAACCTACACCCGCAGGAGTATATGCATACTCATTGTTCACGATAGTGGTATTAGTAGGCAAACCCACATCACCTTGGGTAACGAAGAAGTCACCATTGGAACCAGCAAAGAAAATCTTGTTTTCTGTAGTGCTGCGTTCTGCCATTTTAGAAGGACGCTCAGTACCAATAATTTTACCTGTACCAAGAACTTGCTCCACAGTAACATAAGGGTCACGAGTATCTACCGCAAGCAACCAGCAATCCAATCTTGAAACGGCATTGATTCTGAGCATACGGAGCTCATAGAAAGTAGTGCCAGGACCCACAGGATACATTGAAAGTGTGTCAATCGTGTACTCATTCCCATTGAGAACAATGTTAGCATGGGATAAAAGACTAACGCTAATAGCGAAAATAGAGAGTAAAAATTTCTTCATGGTAATACAATTTTACAATTTGCCTGCAAAGGTAGTAAAAAACCTGCAAATATGCAAATTTTTTTGATCTAAAGTTGAAAGTTTATAGCTTAGAGGCGATGAGGCGAGGAGGCGAGGAGGCGATGAGGTGGGGAATAAAAAGGAGTGTGCCGAAGCACACTCCCGATTATGGTTATATGTGTAAGTAGAAATTACTTAACCTCAGTACCGAGTACGTTGTACTTAACGCCGTTCTTGATAACGAATACTTGACCGTTCTCAACAACCTTGCGAGCGCCAACCTCAGTAGCCTCTACGTTCTCAACACCAGTGGTTGTAGGAGTAATCTTCAAGGTGTAAGAAGCGTAACCGTTGTTGTTAGCATAGATGTAGAGAGTAGCCTCTGTATCGCTAACTACGTCAACAGAAGGAACTGCAGTACGGCAACCGTTGGTTGTAGAACCCATACCGTTGTGTGGGAAGTACCAAAGTGGCTCCATACCAGAGAATGCACGGTCAGCGTCAGCAAACTTGTAGAGTGCGAAAGCAGAAGTTGGAGAACCAGCTGTGTTGGTAGCAGCCATAAGGAGGAAGTACTCCTCGCCAACTTGGAACTCAACAAGACCGTTGTGACCTTGGTTCATAGAAACCTCCTCACCCTCGTTGTTAGTAACCTTAGTACCTGTAGGAACGTTGATGAAGTCGTCGATCAAAACAGCGCCCTCCTCTGGGTTACCGTAGAACAACATTGGCAATGTGTTGAAGCCGTCAACATAGAAGAGTGAACCTTCCTCATCTTGTGGGAAGATTTGAGGAGCTGTACCATAACCAGCAGCGTTGATAAAGAGTGATTGGTCAACTGCAGGATCGAGAAGAATAGCCACTTGCTCGCCTTCGCCAGCAACACCGTCAGTGATCAACCAACGATATACGTTCCAAGAACCGTTAGCATCAGCAGCCATAACTACACCATTCTTGGTTACGTCACCTGCACAACCGAATGCGTCGAAACGGAATTGTACTTGATCCAAACCTGGGTTATCCCAAAGGTAATCCTCGATAAGCTTGGTGCATGCACCAGTCTCAAGATCAACGATATAGATGAAGAATGTTTGGCAGAGAGTAGCACCTGTCAAGCAAGCACCAATCAAGCAGTTACCAGCTTGGTCGAACTTGATATCGTTGAAAGGAAGAGTTGTACCAGCAGACCATGTAGTCTCACCAGTTGTCTCATCTACAGAAGATTTCTCGAAGAGGTGCTCACCTGTCAATTTGATAGGCTCAAGCATCTCGCCAGTCTTACCGTCCACGCGAACGATAGACTCGGTCTCACGGTTGATGAAGTACATGATACCATCCTTAGCAGCCATACCACGAACGTAGTCAGTAGAACCTGGCTTGTTAGCAGCGAAGTTATCCTCGATATTAGAGATTACCCAATTGTTCTCCAAAGATATAGTATCACGGACAGGATACTCATATTGCTCTTTCTTACCAATTACAACGAGCTCGATGCCAGCAGCATCACCTACGAATTGGAAGCCATTGTACCAACCAGCAACTGCGTTAACAGTAACTTTCTTACCGATTGGGAAAGCAACTGGATCAAGAACCATCTTGTAGCAAGCAGCTTTGTTACCAAGAGCGTCCTCAACAGTTGGGTTGTTGTAAGAATCGTAAGAAACGATTGTCAAACCAGGAACAGAAACGCGAGTAGCGAAGTGCTTGAACTCGGTATCAGCAATAAGAGCAGCCAAGTTCTCGAAAGAAGTAGCAGTAGCCAACTCAGCAGCCTCTACAGACTCAATCACTGCGCTCTTAACCTCAGGAGCACCACCGTAAATAACTTTAACACCTTTAACAACAATCTTTTGACCTACGGTGCAAGTTGGATTCTCAGTTGTGTAAACGAGGACACCACCAGTAGCGTCTTGGATATAAACGTTCTTGCCATTGATATAGTTAACCACACCAGAAACCTTGGTCTCAGTGTCATCAGCCATAGCTTTTACTTCAGCAATAGTTGGGATATAGGTACCAAACTTAGCATAAAGTGTACCATTGCTCTCTGCGTTGATAGTAGTTACTTTGTCGCCAGAAAAATCAGCATTCCAATACCAACCAAGGAATGTCTCGCCCTCTTTGTAAGGAGCCCAAAGGGTTACCTCTGTAGTTGGGTTAGTTGGGTTAGCATAAGAGCTCTTCCAATAAGGTTGATAAGCGTCTAGAGTGCTTACACCACAAGTGGTGTAATCTGCAGATTTTGGCCAAGAAGCACGAACGCCATCAATAAAGAACGCTTGCAAGTTGTAGCGAAGAAAAGAAGCGTTGCTTGATGGAAGGGTTTGTCCTTGCTCTGCACACTTAGCATCCATGTAAGTTACCAACCACTCGAATTTAGCCTTGAAGTTCGCATCCTCGATGAAGGTCAATGCCATAGAACCAGCAGATGTAGGGATACCTTTAGCCACATCAGCTTTAAGTGTTTCCAAGTCGCCCCACTCTGTTGTAGCACCACTAAATGTGTTCCAGATAGCATTTAACTCGTTATACATAGCTTGTGGATTCTCCCACTCGCTTTGAACACCACCATTCAACTCGTAAGAAACGGCAGCAAATGAAGATACAGCTACAAAAAGAGCTGCAAAAAAGATTGAAAATCTTTTCATAAATTTTGTTGTTTTTTTTGGTTAATAAATTGCTTCCTCATCCGATGTGGACACGTCCACGGTGGACCTCGGTTGCGTTAAGTAAAAATTGTATTATTGTGCGTTATAATTCGTCGCTTACTTCACAAGAGTGCCTAACAGATTATAGCGTTTGCCATTGCGGATGATGACGATATTGCCATCTTGCAATAGTTTGTTCGATGTATTGGTAATGGTAATATCCTCAACATTCGTAGGATTATCTAGGCCATTTACGCCACCTTCTACACCCATCTGGATTTTCACTACCTCAGAAGGATCAGTATATCCACCCTCAGCTACTGCAGACACACGGATATACCAAGTACCCGCCTTAAGTGTGGTAGTAACTGATTCTGCCTCTGGATCGTCAAGACGAACCTTAGTAGTGTTGCGAGGCGTAAAGTTATCCTTTGTACAGAATTCCACTTGGAATCCAGAAGAGGCTTGCTTTTTCCACACGACTTTGATATCCGAACCTGCGATATTCAATCCGTTGGTAGGCCAAATGATTTCTGGTACAGGCACGAATTGTGCTTTAGTACGGAATTTCACAGCAGTACTCATAACATCAATACCATTGAAGGTAGCTGTAGCACGTACATAGTAGTCGCGCGAAGCAAGCAAATCAAATGGTAGGGTATATATATGCTGGGATGATATACCTACATGCAGTAAGGAATTCTCATCGAAGGAAGCGTTTGTAGCCACCTCGAAAGTATATTGCACATTAGGATATGTAACACTATCGCATACGAAAGTAGGCGACTCAAAGTTGCAGGTATCGCCTTCAGCAGGTGATTGCATACGGAAATAGGATGCATCAAAAGCGTAGATTCCTGTGAAAGAGTCCTCCTTATTGATACTGCGTGTGCGCACGCGCCAATAGTAGGTACCATCTGATTTGAGCCAATAGATTTTGCCCAAATAGAAGGTAGTATCCGCTACCTCATACTCATAGTCAATCTCGGAGAAGTCAGCAGACTTAGAGAGTTGGAAGAAATATGAGTCAGCCTCTGGAACTGCATTCCATGACACGTTGCAAGGCAATAATGCATGGGTATTATTGGCAGGATAAACAATATTCGCGACTGGAGACTTGCCCCAGGTGGTATTATCCATTGTTCGAGCAGGATACTCGTTGCCAAATCGATCCAATACAGCTACCGCATAAGTAGTAGGAATAGAGGCATCTAGCGCAAATTTGTTGTTGACATTGAATGCCGTAGAATAAGATGTACCCAAGAGATATTCGCTTGCGTATGCAGCACCTGGTTGACCAATCTCAGCCGTAGGGATTTGATAAACGGCATAACGCAGATTGCTCTTAGGAGTATCCCACTTAAGCATATTGCCCTCAAGGCGGATATTGCTCACATAGAGGCAATCGTCGGTGGCGTACCAGCTCATTTGTGGTACTAAGGCCGCATTGGTATTGACATCTGCTTCTATATAATTGAAGTAATCCTTGGTGGACATACCAGTGCTAAAGCTATACCAGCAACTACCTGGAGCATCCATACGGTCGTAGAGACGATTCAGCTCGATTTGCGCACCAATTTCCTGTTTATTGTGTTTGCCCGATGACACATTATTATCTGACACCATATTTTGGAGCGTATGGCTAACATACATATGGCGATTGAAATGGCAAGCCATATCTGACCACCATTTGCAAATCACATCGTAGTTAGACCAAGAATCAATGGTCCAATAGATTTGTGGTGCCATGTAGTCGATGGTCTTCTCGTTGTACCATGCAAGGGGATCGGCATAAATCTGGTTGTACTGCCAATCGCTAGCAGGAGTAGGACAAGGTTCTACGCCATAGACAGGAGCCGAAGTGTTTGCCTTACCTGCTACACCCGCAGGGCCAATACCGAATTTCACCCAAGGTTTGACCGCCTTGATGGTATCGTTGACCATACGCACCATGAGGTTGTTCTGCGCACGGCGCCAGTCAGCACGCGACATAGCAGCCGAACCCGCCTCTTGCTTATGCGCATTGTATTGCGCATCGTCGTAGGAGTCTTGATAACCTGACTGGTGGAAATAGTCGTCGAAGATAATGCCATCGATATCGTACTTCTCAAGAATATCGCCTACTACATTGCATATTTGCTGACGCACCTCTGGCAAAGAAGGGTTGAGAATAGTAATGTCGCCACACTTCACAAGCCACTCAGGGTGGGTATTGTGGTAATCTTTCTCATGGTTTTTGCCATAAGTAGCATCGGATGATGCATAGCGATATGGATTGAGCCATACGTGTACTTCAATACCGCGTGCGTGAGCTGAGTCGATAACGAGTTGGAGCGGATCGTAGGTAGGCACGCCACCACGAGTACCGGTGAGGTATTGGCTCCAAGGCTCGTATTTAGAATCGTACATCGCATCCGCAAAGCCACGTACTTGGAAGAAGATGGCATTGAGGTTCGCTTTCTCGTGCAATTTGATGAGCGAAAGCATATATGCCTGCTGTTGTTGCTGACCAGTTGCGGTAGGTTGGCTATGAGGATTAGGCCAGTCAATAGCCCAAACAGTAGTCAACCAAGAAGCACGAAACTCGCGCTTGGGCTGTGCCTGGAGCGAAAGCGCCAAGCACAAGCCAAGAGCAAGGAATGTTATGTTTTTGAACAATCTCATTAGAACAACTTAGCAGGATTGTTATTAACAGCTACACCATATGCTTCTACACCTTCAACAATGCATGTAACCTCACCAGTTCCTACATTATATGAGTAGATACCAGTAGGAGGGAATTTGCTTTCTCCACCAACCATATTGTTACGATATGCAAAGTACACACAATCGTTGATCTCATCGTAGGTCATTTGGCAAATACCAACAGACTCACTGGTATGACCCTCTTTAGCAGGAACGTTACCTGCAGTGTTACTCTCGAACATCATACCGTTGTAGGTAACTGCATATGGTTTCATCGCATTTTTAGAAGTTCCAACAGCTTCAAATTCTTCGTATGTAGCTGCATAAACGCCATTGTAACCAGGGTCCATGATATGCAATACCATTTTAGGAGTAGGACTCTTCGCTGTGTAAACGAAGGACTTGTGCCACATACCTTCTAGCAGGATACCTGTTGTTTTCTTCAGGTCTTTATCATAGAAAGGAACATTAGTCTCATCACCCTTAGCAACAGCAGCAGGAAGGATATCTGAATCCAAGAAACGGTATATACCATTACCATTGTAGAAACGTGTCCAGTGCCATGCGTTAACGATGGTACCATCTTTTTGCTTCATAGGAACTTTGCCGAACATACCACCGATAGTACCGTAGCTCCAACCAAAGTTATAATAACCAAGTGTAGCTTGTTGTACATACCAAGGATACTCAGAGAGACTATATACTTTATCACGGTCTGTCAAAGACATTTTAACCATACCTGTGTTACGGTTAGCATAGTAGAGGAATTCGCCATCGATGCAGCCATAGAATGGGTCATCGAATGCAGCTTGACCAGCATTAGAAATCATGGTTTGAACCTTAGAGCCGTCTTTTGATACCACAGAAATCTTACCATCACCGAGAACGCCGTTAACGTCGTTTACATAGTAGAATTGCTTACCAGCGTCGAGGACGTAAAGAAGAGAGTCTTGGAAGAGGATGTTCAATGGGTGTTGACCAGAAGCTACACCAAGATCATACGAAGCGATATTCATATCTGTAGGGTGCTTGCCACCAGTGAGCTTGTGCGCCATGATACGACCACCAACCACTGCATAGTAAAGAGTTGGCACTTCTTGGTCGTACGCTACTTGCACATTCAAGAGAGTAGGCTCGAGATCATCGTCACCCAACTTCACGTTCAAGGTCACCGTTTGTGAACCAACGTGAGAGAATTTCACAGGTGCTGGAAGATCATTGATATTCTTACCCTCGAAAGTTGCATAATCAGCACCTTCGGCATCCTTGGTATCGGTAGGGAAAGTCCAAGAGAAAGTAGCTGGTTTATTCTTTGGGTTAGGCAACTCTACATCGAAAGTAACCAAAGACTTACGTACCTCGCAAACAGGGTCAGCCACTTTAATCTTAACAATAGGTTTGATGGGTGCAATCATGATATATTGCTCCTTGCTGAAGTCACCGATAGTGAGTTTTACCTTGTATGTACCCGCCTTCTCATAGAAGTGAACTACATTGTCACCTGTTTGGATAGCACCATCACCAAAATCCCAAGTAGGCTCGCCTTTTGTGCTCTCAGGAGAAGTATTCACGAAGGTGATATCTGAATCGATATAGTAGTCCAAATAGTATTTAGACTCTGCTGCTTGATCGATAAAATAGTTGAAAGAAACCGCGTCACGAGGAAGCACTTCCACATCAGGTACATTGTCAATACATGACACTGCACAGATAGGGAGAAGAGCTATCAACAGCATTTTCAAAAAATCTCTTTTCATATTCGTATGTATTTTCTATGTTGATACTTAATTAGTTGATTGAAATCTCTTTAGCATCGGTAGAACTATATGTGCCATTCTCGTCATAGATACGGAGTTCTGCATTGATATAGTAGTCACGCTTGTATTCAATAGAATAACCATCAGCACCGAGAATCAAATCGTAGAAGCTAACGTGGTTCTCCCAAACGCTATCAAGAGCTGCCTTGATTTGTGGATACACATATTCAGTTCCGAGCGCCCAAGGCTTAACAATATATGTAGTATCATACACCATAATTGTATCGAATTTAGGAGGACGACCACCAAGATTTACACGTTGCTCACTAGAGTCAACTGTGAAACCTAATGTATCGAAATCTACCTTACTCCAGATGGTATCGTATTGTTTGAAACCACGATTCCAAGTAGCGGTGTTAGCATTATAAGTAGAGTCAGTGATCCATTGCAGATATGTCATACGATCACCATTTTGAGTTTCAATGGTATCATTAAGCAAACTCAAACCTTGGAGCACGTTCATATAAGCTGAATAGTTACGCTCCTCCTCGGAAGGGTTCATCTTAGCAGTCACACCCGCCTTGAAGTCAGCAGCAAAAGTTTCGCCAAAATATGCGTGCAAGTTTTTGTCGAATCCTTGGAGATCCTTTGGTTGTGCCCATGCAATAGGAGAAAGCGTATTACTAACTGGGAAGCTAGATTCCAAAATGTATGCGCGGAGCGAATCATTCCACATATCCTCTGAGTGAGGGTATGATTGGATGGTTTGCAACATACGCTTTTGCGCTGTAGTACTACTACTTACGCTATATGTGAACGCCTTGATAAGAGAAGCAGTTACCAATTTATCCTCCTTCTCGAACAACTCGTACCATACCTCTGAGTGATCAATCTTTGCCACAGTAGAATAGTATTGACCCACGAAGTTCATAGACTCGCCAGCCTTCATCATACTACTTTCAATGGTCCAATATGTTTCAGGTCCTACGGCACCTGTGATGGTATTCTCATCGAATGGATCATGCTTTTCACATGAAGCAGCAGCGATGAGCAACATACCGAGTGCCAATGTTTTGAAAATCGTTTTCATATTTTTAGTATATTTTGTCTTTAACATTTAATTACATCCATTGAATATTATCATCAGAACAATGAACAACATTTGGGTTCTTTTGCGCCCAGATCAAGCGTTTTTTCAAGATGCGATAATCAAGAATCTTCTCACCAGCTGCATTGGTGGTATAATAACCCATGCGATCGAGTTCTTTCTTGTTGTACTTGGTCTCGGTCTCGGTATCTGCATTGAGGCGGTTTACCCATGCATTAGGAGAGAGTGTCGCATTCACACCATAATCATCTGCAGTACACCAATATGCCTCGTAGAGGTTGAATGGACGATGTAACTCGTAGGTACGGTTGAAGTTAGGAGCATCTTTAGCAAAGAGGGCGTTATTACCATTGTGAACATTCTTTACGTCGTACACATATACAGGTTGTTGACCTGGCAATGCATAAGAAATACCATTCGCAGAAGAGCTGTAGTTGTAGCGACGCATATCGGTCCATTGCTCAGGTTGGAGATACATAGCCACATACTTTTGTTGCATCAAATCAGCAATAGTGAATTGACCAGCACCTGGGAGTTTGATTTCGAAGAAACGGTTGTATTGATTCAAGGCATGATCTTTCAAGCTCTCCTCATAAATACCATAGCGTTTCATACTCTCTTTAGTAGCCTCAACAGTAGTATTATATGCACCGTTGATATCATTAGCCCAGAATTGTGCCTCAGCCTTGATAAACAGCAACTCCTCAGTAGTCATGAGTGCGATGTAACCTGTGTTAGAGGTCCAAGGGTTGGTCTTGGTACTTTGAGTAAGAAGATCTGGGAAATCAGCAATAGTATTGTTGATATCCATACCGATATTACTCTCGAGGTGGAGCATACCAGTAACTTGATTGCGTGGTTCCATGATCTTCGCAGCGCGAGGATCAAGCGCGTAACCACGAGAAACTTGGTAAGTACCATCGATACCACCCAAAATACCGTGGAGGAAGAAAGTAGTAGGAATAGACTCATCTAGACGATTGTCGCGGCTCTCCCAAGAGTTAATCTTTGGAGCGTATGGGCCCCATGGGCAGTTAGACTCGGTTACACCACCTGGATAGTAGTAGCGTGGTTCTTCCCAGATAGCCAATGCATCGTCTACCATACGAATAATCTCTTGGCAAACAGCAGGGGTATTATCCCAGTTAGGCAACTTGCGCAAGTAAAGACGTGCTTTGAGGGCTTTACAGAGACCTTCCCACTTTTTCATATCGCCAGCATAGATGCGATCCATTCTCTCATTAATAAGGAGGTTGGTAGGAGCGTTCACCCACTCTGGATTGTTGTAAAGAGCAATCAACTCGTCAGCCTCTTGGTACATCCATTCGTATACCTCAGCTTGAGTGTCATAACGAGGAGAGTTGCTTTGATATACTTGTGAGCGTGGCATATCACCGAAAGCGTCGGTGGTCAACATGGTGGACATGAGCATAACGGTACGGCCAATCAGAATAGCGTTGTAGTTGCCTTTCTCCTCTGCGAGCTCGTTCATCTTTTGGATATTAGCACCGAGATCGTAGAAGTGACGACGCCACATTGGGTGACGGTTTACACCGAGGAACTCCCAACCTTGGCTATAAGGATAAGAACCCGTTTGGCTCTTACCACCTGTGGTAAGGGCTTGGCACATGTATACGCCATACTCAGCGTGGTCATAGCAAATTTGAGAAGCATAGAATGTAGCCACTGGCAACACCTGATCCACAGAAGTGGAGATTGCAGAGTCCTTGCTCTTGTTTATATCCAAGAAGTCCTCGCAACTTGTCAGAAACATTGCTCCGAGAAGAGCAGGTATAATAAATAACTTTTTCATATTCCTTACTTAAATTATAGGGTTAGAAAGAAGCCGAGAGGCTAAGAGTATAACTACGTGTGCTTGGCACAGGGGTATCGTCAATACCAGCAGAACCAGTACCACCTTGACCTGTAGAAGCGTTGCAGACAGGGTCAGAACCAGTATATTTGGTCAGCATGAACACGTTGTTGCAAGTAAAGTTAGCCTTCAAGCCCTTGAGAACTTTTTGGTTCTTCATGAGTTTTGCGAAGTCGTAACCCAATGTCACATAGCTCAAACGGAGGTATGAACCATCCTCGATGAAGTTAGAAGATACTTGGTTGAAATAGTTAGTGATATTGGTTTGGTTGAGCGTAATAGGAGTAGTGTTAGGCTCGTAATATACGTTGCCCTCAGCATCTGTTCTTTCCTTAACACCCTCAAATACTACTTGACGACCACGGTATTGCTCAAGAATCTTAGCATTACCGCTAGAGATGAGGTTACGTCCAGTAACGTTGAGGACATCGCCACCATAACGGCCATCGAAGAGGAATGAGAATTGTACGCCGTAGATATTCATGCTAGAGCTCAAACCTGCTTGGAACTTAGCCTCACGGTTACCAATGAGCTCATTCTTGTTAGGATTGATTTTTGGGAAACCGTTCTCGTCAACGATTACTTGGCCTTCCGCATTGCGTTGATAGTCTTTACCAGTGAGCGCGGTAGTAGAACCACCAAGGTAAGCTGATGTGAAGACATCGCCGTATTGAGGACCAGTGATCTCGTGTACATCTTCAGGAAGACCAACTACCTTACCACGGTTGAGACCGAAGTTCAAGCCGAGGGTCCAGTTGAAGTTCTGACGCTTGATAATATCTTGATCCAAAGTAAACTCCACACCTTGGTTGGTAATCACACCCTCGTTACGAGTTTGGAGGATATAGCCAGAAGAAGGAGATACACGCACGGTTACAATTTGGTTGTCCACTTTAGTATTATAGTAAGCTACATCAAGACGAGTTTTGTTGTCAAAGAACTTGATATCCATACCAATCTCCCATGAGTATGACATCTCAGGAGCCAATTCCTTAGAAGCAGAAGACATGGTAGGGTCGATACCGTAACCACCGTCAGGGTAAGTACCGAATTGCTTGAATCGGCGGTCGTAGAGGTATGCCATAGCATCTTTACCTACAACAGCGTAGTTACCACGGAGTTTCCAGTAAGAGAACCAGTTATTCTTTGTCTCGTTAAGACCAGGAATCAACTCAGAGAGGATGATACCACCGGTAATAGAAGGATAGAAGAATGGGTTGTTGTTGATGGTAGAAGACCAGTCCCAACGACCTGTCACAGAGAGAGAAGCCAAACCTTTGTAATCACCACGGATTTCACCGAAGTAACCAAAACGGTTGATACCGCTGTGACCAGCAGTACGGTCAGAGAGTTCCATGTAATCACGGTTGGTATTAGAAAGGCTATATGTACCTGGGATGATGAAGTCCACACCATAAGCTGATGTAGAGAAGCCTTGACGCATCTTCAACTCGGTACCCAGCATCACGTCGATAGAGAAATCTTTTGGCAACTCCACCTTGTAGGTAGCATTAACACCTGCGGTGAAGAGTTGGCTACGACTCATAGATGCTGAGTAAGCACCCAAAGAAGATTTGCTCATATTCTCGATATCATCGCTGGCCAAGATATAGTTGTTTGGGTTCAAATAACCACCAGTCAACCCATTCAATGGGAAGTATTGATCAGCAGAGGTAGAAGTTTTCCATGCCAAATACTCGTAGTATTTATCCCATTCAGGATAGGTACCAATAACAGCCTTGTCATAATCAGTAGGTTTATCACCTTCTGGTTGCAAAACAGCAGGAACCACATTGCTATCGTCCCAACGTGGAACAGAATAGCTATCTGAAGATGAGTGGCTCACATCGTAGCTTACGCGACCGATAATTTGCAAGTTCTTGATAGGCTTGAGAGTCACACTACCAGTGAGCACGCTACGATTCTTCTTAGCCATACCATCATCCTCGTAAATGCTATACAGCGGGCTGATTGGCGAACTAGTCTTATCAGTGCTCCAATAGCGGTGAGTAGGAAGACCGTTATCGTGCTTGTAATCGGTAATATCATTATTGATAGGCCAGCTATACACAGAGCTTACGCCACTGGTAGAGCGAGACTTGGTATCGGTGATATTAACACCCATTTGGAAGGTGATCCACTCAGCTGGACTGAAAGTAGCTTTGAGGAGGGCACCAAAACGAGTCTTGTAATCCTCTGGGGTAATACCCTCAGCGTTAGACCAGTTAGCAGAAGCGTATGCTTGGAACTTCTCGCTACCACCGTTGACAGAGAAGTCATACTTGTGGTAGAAACCAGTCTTCAGGTAGTTGCCAATATTATCATAGATAACATCGTTCTCGCCCAACATAGGACCCCAACCACCAGAAGTTTTCTCCTTGTAGAAACCTTGTGCACCAGGGCCATAGGTTTGTTGGAGTTGTGGAAGGCGAACCGCTTGATCCCATTGCCAACTTGTATTAGCTTGCACTTTGATTTTACCCTTTTCACCTTGCTTAGTGGTAATCATGATGACACCGTTAGCAGCATCCTGACCATAAAGAGCGGCAGCAGCAGCACCCTTGAGGACCGTGATATTCTCAATATCGTTAGGGTTGATATCCGCAGCGGTAGAACCACCACCCGTGATAGCCACACCATCAAGGATAAAGAGAGGCTCATTGCTTTGGCTGTTGTTCACAGAAGAGATACCACGGATAATAATTTGGCTACCAGAGTTAGGCGAACCACCTGCATTGGTAACAGATACACCCGCGATCTTACCTTGGAGCGAATTGACGAAGTTAGAATTTTGGCTCTCGGTCAACGCGTCACCACCAATATTTTGCACCGCAAAGTTCAGGCGTTTTTTCTCTTGAACCACACCCATAGCCGTAACTACGACTTCTTCCATTGCGATAGCATCGCTACTCAGACGAACATCCATTTGAGGACCAGTGACTTTCAACTCTTGTGTAGTCATACCCACGTAGCTCACTACAAGCACTGCGTCATCTTGTACTGTCAATTCGTACATACCATCAAAGTCGGTAATAGTACCGTTTGATGTACCTTTTTCAAGAACAGAAGCACCAATAACTGGCAATCCGTCCTCTACAGCAATAACCACACCTCGCACTGTGACACTTGCCATCATGGCAACTGACAAAAGCGAGCATGCAAGTACAAAGAATAGTTTCTTCATAAAGATTAGATTGTTTTTATTTCACATTTATAATATTATGCTTGATTTTCAGCGCGATAAGCGTCCATAGCTTTCTTCACACCACCATGGAGAAGGAGCAAATCCTTTGCCTTGTCATACTCAAGGCCGAGCTCATCTACGAGCATGCGTGTACCACGGTCCACAAGCTTCTTGTTAGAAAGTTGCATATTAACCATCTTGTTGCCTTTCACACGACCCATCTTAATCATAGTGATGGTGGTGATCATGTTGCATACGAGTTTTTGCGCTGTACCTGATTTCAAACGAGTAGAACCAGTAACGAACTCTGGACCAACTACAGGCTCGATAGCAATCTCAGCCACTTGACCTACAGGAGACTCTGGGTTGCAAGAGATAGAAGCAGTGAGACAACCGAACTCACGTGCGCGCTCGAGCGCGCCTATTACATAAGGTGTTGTACCCGAAGCCGCAATACCTACCACAGTGTCGAGAGTAGTGATATTATGGTCGAGCAATTCTTGCCAAGATTTCTCAGCATCGTCCTCGGCGTTCTCCACTGGATTACGCAAAGCAATGTCACCACCTGCGATAAGACCAATCACGAATGATGGTGGCATACCAAAAGTAGGAGGAATCTCGCTGGCATCCAATACGCCCAAACGACCACTGGTTCCTGCGCCCATGTAGAAGATACGACCACCCTTTTGCATGCGCTCCACAATACCCTCTACGAGTTTTTCTATTTGAGGAATACACTCCTTAACAGCCAAGGCTACCTTTTGATCTTCCTCATTCATTTCAACGAGCAATTGACCTACTGATTTTTGATCGAGGTTGTCATGCAACGACGTTTGCTCAGTAACTTTTGTAAAAGCCATAATTATGTGATATTTTCATTTTTATCCCCTCACTTGTCTCCCGGTGATCTCTCGGTCGTCTCTCGGTGACCTATCGGTATAAACCCGTCAAGAACCCGTCAAGAACCCGTAAAGAACCCGTAAGAGACAAGAGATGGACAGATGATTAGTATTCTTATTACATAGTAGGAACGATATCCTTCTTGTGGTATTCTTTCAAGCCCTCCATAGGACCTTGAAGAATCTTACCCACTTGGAAGCCGTTGTCAGCCAACACCTTCTTGAGAACATCTTGGTAGTAGTAAGCGATAGAGCCAATGAAACCTACTGGAAGAGCAGGATATTGTGGCAAAATACGCTTAGCAAAATAATCAAAGTGATCGTAAACCAATTGTGCGATCAATGGATTATCCATATTCTCAGAGCAGAACTTACTGAGAGATGCCAAATAGCGGTTAGGGAAAGGCTTACGATACACATTATCAATAACATCAGCAGCAGTAATGCCATATTGTGTTTGGAATTTCTCCTTAAGTTCTTCGCTCAACTGATTCTTGAAGAGATCAGATACAAGGCGTTTGCCAAGCACAGCACCACTACCCTCGTCACCAAGGATGAAGCCAAGCGCAGGCACGTTCTTCTCGATCTCCTTACCATTCCAGAGGCAAGAGTTACCACCAGTACCCAAGATACAAGCTACACCTTTCTCCTCACCCAAAACGCCGCAAGCTGCACCTACCATATCAGAGTACACATTAATCTTAGCGGTCTTAAAAATTGCCTCTAACGCATACTCAACTACAGGAGATTTCTCTGGAGTACATCCTGCTCCATAGAAGAATACGTTAGTCACACTACCAGCCCACATCAAATGTGCAAGTTGTGGAAGAAGCTGGTTATTTACACTGTTTTTGATTGCGTCAGAAGTTTGTTGGAATGGGTTGATACCATCAGTAAAAAACTCCTCGCAATGGCCATTAGCCGCCATCAAACACCAATGAGTCTTGGTTGATCCTGAATCTGCTATTAAAATCATTTTACGTAAAATTTATAATTGTTTCTAATTTAAGTTTCACTATAAGTGAGGGCTTCGTATTTACACTAAACAGTCCACACCAAAAGCAGTTTGCAAAGGTACTATTTTTTTTTCACGCGCGCAATAGCGTACGCCTATTTTATGTTGTACAACATATAAAAACATTTTTTTTCGCAAAAAAGAACGCAACCGTTTGCAAAACTCACAAAAATATCGTACCTTTGCAGCACGATATATCAAAAAATTCTATAGAAACATGAGAAATAATCTTAGTCAAATGATTTCTCTTAGCAAAATCGAAGAGAAATTGTATCGTCCTGCGGATGCTTATGAGCAATCTCGCGTAACCCGCATGGAGCATGTAAACACTACTATCGTAGAGAAACCTCAAGAGGGTATTGCTAGCGTAGCTGCTCGCATCGCTAAAATTATCAACGATCGCGCTACTAACGGCAAGAAAGCAGTATTGTCATTTGCTTCTGGTCGCACGATGCGCGACTTGTTTGCTGAACTCGTTCGCCTGCACAAGGAAGAGGGTTTGAGTTTCAAGAACGTTGTGGTATTTGGCTCGTATGAGTTCTACCCATTGGCTGACGCTTCATTAGGCAGCATGGGACAAATCAAGAGCCAATTGCTAGATCAAGTAGATATTTTACCAGAAAACGTATACACTTTCCCAGGTGATCTTCCAAAGGAGACTGTATTCACATTCTGCGAGGAATATGAGAAAGCTATCGCGGAGGCTGGTGGCATTGACATCCAAGTATTGGGTATCGGTCAATGGGGTAACATCGCTGTAAATGAGCCTGGTACACAACCTAACTCATCTACTCGTTTGGTGATCATGGATGGCAACTCTCGCATGGACGCTAAGTCTATGTTTGGCCATGCTACACAAGTGCCAAACTGCGCAATCACACTGGGTATCAACACTATCCTCCAAGCGAAAGAGATTCTTCTTTTGGCGTTCGGTCAGCACAAAGCGAGTATCGTAAAACAAGCTATTGAAGAAGTAGCTAACGCTGCTTGCCCTGCATCATACTTGCAGTTCCACAAGAACGCATCGTTCGTTATTGACCTTGAGGCAGCTGGCAAATTAACCCGCATCAACCACCCATGGAAGGTGACCAATTGCGAGTGGACTGACCAACTCGTTCGTCGCGCTGTGGTATGGCTCTGCGAGCAAACCAAGAAGCCAATCCTGAAGCTCACCAACAAGGATTATAACGACTACGGACTCAGCGAGCTCATCACTAAATACGACTCTGCATACAACTGCAACATCAAGGTATTCAATGATTTGCAACACACCATTACTGGTTGGCCAGGCGGCAAACCAAATGCAGATGACACCAACCGCCCTGAGCGCGCTAACCCATTCCCAAAAGATATCGTAATCTTCTCTCCTCACCCAGACGACGACGTAATCTCAATGGGTGGTACTTTCCAACGCCTCATCAACCAAGGCCACAACGTACACGTGGCTTATGAAACTAGCGGCTGTATCGCAGTTTGCGACGAGGAAGTAGTACGTTTCTTGGATTTCATGAAGGGCTACAAGCAAATGCTTATCCCTGGTGACGAAGTAATCGAGAAGAAATACGACGAGTACATGAACTTCTTCAAGAACGAGAAAGTGGGCGACAAC
>JAEIGA010003492.1_pt1 | contig 24601 bp, 23 predicted proteins | sample 9270691 | NCBI WGS metagenome assembly JAEIGA01 (sample SAMN17057246, study PRJNA624740) | gut metagenome | biome: biome; isolation source: fecal sample | host: Bos grunniens | place: China: Xizang | collected 2019
CGCCGCAGGTTGCGAGCGCGTAGAGGTTCTCCACTTGACCATCAACAAGTCTGAGCGTGTTGAGTTCACCGAGACTGCTTGCGACAGTTATGTATGGAATGGTGTTACTTACACCGAGAGTGGTGATTACACCTATACAACTACTACCGCCGCAGGTTGCGAGCGCGTAGAGGTTCTCCACTTGACTATCAACAAGTCTGAGCGTGTTGAGTTCACCGAGACTGCTTGCGACAGTTATGTATGGAATGGTGTTACTTACACCGAGAGTGGTGATTACACTTACACAACTACTACTGCCGCAGGTTGCGAGCGCGTAGAGGTTCTCCACTTGACTATCAATGTAACAACTGAAGGTTCTGAGGAAGTTACCCTCTGCCCAGGTGAGACCTATGAGTGGCATGGCGTGACTTATGATAAGGCTGGTTCTTACTCTATCACATTGACCAATGCCGCAGGTTGCGATAGTATTGCCACTTTGATAGTAAGTATCCCAGATCCAGACAATGATTCTGATTATGATTATGTACCAGCTTTGAGCTTCTATGGCGATCGTATTTGGGTACTCAACTTGAATATACTCCAATCTATGTTTGGATGGGTTCCTGCTGAGGATAAGGTACAATGGTTCAAGCAGGTAGGTGATTTGGATACAGCAGTAGATGCTCTTGACCCAACTCGTGGCGATGACGTGCCAGTAGGTACAGGCTATTACTACCATCTTGCAGATGGTGCTCCAATGGGCGATGCATACTATGCTTTGATCTCTCACAATACCGAGTGCTCTATCTGGCGTACAATGGTAATGCGTAATGCAGACGAGGCTGCAGGTCCACAATTGTTGCCTACTATCGCTGCACCATATAGCGATCTCCGCGTATTGAACTTGAATCCATCTGCAGTAAGTGAGATTCGTGTTTACAATACTACTGGCGAACTCTTAGAAGTTTATACTTCTACTCAAGCTTCTGAATTTATGCTCAAGGCAGCATCAATGACCGGCTATTATATGGTAGAGGTACAAACAGAAGGTGATAAAGCAACTTTACGTTACATCGTTAAATAATCATGGGAGGACTAGAAATGAAAACAAATATGATTAATAAAATGTTGAAAGTAACCCTGTTGGTGGCAATTTTTGCCACCATACAGGTTCCTACCTTGTGTGCACAAACTACTTCTACAGAGACATCTTTTGTCTATAGTTCTGGTGCTCCAATGGAGGTGGGTGACTCTGTTATGATTCACCAAGATAGCTTGCGCTATCTGACTGGACAACGTATGGATAAATGGGTGTATGGTGTTCCTCACCAAATCCGTCAGTTGGGTACTAAAAGAAAACCTAATGGTGTCTTGCTTCGTGGTATCTACTCTTGGATTGCTCAAGGTAGTTTGATACCATTGAATGTTAAGAAAACACAAGAGTATATCGATACTCAGCGTGCCGCCGAAGAGGCTGCTCGTTTGGCTGCCGAAGAAGCAGCACGTTTGGCCGCTGAAGAGGCTGCTCGTTTGGCTGCCGAAGAAGCAGCACGTTTAGCTGCTGAAGAGGCTGCTCGTTTAGCTGCTGAGCAAGTGGTAGAGGATACCGTAGTTGTGCCTGTTCCACAATCATACCAAGTGGATCGTTTTACTATTGGTGTGCGTGGAGGTTTGGCATCCATGATGCCTAAAACCCATAATAATTCTATGGGTGCTATTTGGGGATTGGGTGCTATGCTTGATCTGCAATATGCACATTACTGGGCAAAAGCTGATGATAAAGTGCAGTTGGGTATCTTGACAGGTCTTGGCTTGGGTTATGTACAAAATAAAAAGACCCTTCGCAACTTGAAAGAGGAATGGCAAGTGCTTGCAGAAGATGGTGTTTTGCATGGCCCAAATGGTAATAGTGCTATGCAGGGAACAGGCGCAATTGACTATAGCGTGGCTATGGAGAAAGTTGCTACCACCAACCACCAACTTCAAGTGGAGGTACCATTGATGTTCTCTATGGTTACACCTAAGGGTTTCTTCTTGAATCTCGGTCCTAAGTTTATTTTGCCAGTTTATACCCCTTATCAACAGGCCGTAGAAGGTACACATATTACTGCAACTCTACCAGGCGTGAGCACAGAAACCAACAAAGTAATGTTTGTTGATGATGTAGTTTTCGGTCGTTTGGATGACAATTATACACACAAAGGTATGAATGATCATCAACTCGACCTTACTATTGCAGTGGGCGGTGAGTTAGGCTATGAGCACCACTTGGAGTCAGGACATTCCGTGAGCGTAGGTTTGTATGCTAACTATGGCGTATTCAATACCTATAAACATGAGGCAAGCGATAATATCGTATCTATTGCTCCTCCAACAACTTCTGGTGTTGCTAATGTGACTGTAAACTCTGCAAACAATGCCTATGTGAACAAGTTAGGCTATTTGGATGCTGGTTTGAAAGTGGCATTCCACCTCAACTGGAAGAAATAATATACTGCTGAGTATATCCTAAAAATAGAGCGTGTCAATAAATGGACACGCTCTATTTTGTTTTCTTTTGTCTACTTTTTCTTGAAAATGCATATATATTTGCATATATCTATTTTTTTTTGTAACTTTGCACGCTATTTTGTATAAGTATGCACAAATCTCGTGGATGAACTTTGGCAGGTAATGGTTTAAGTGAATACGAGATCAGAACTATTAATTGTTAATTGTAAACTGAAATAAAAATGGGATTAGTAGAATTTATTACTAAATTATTCGGCAATAAGTCGCAAAAAGATATGCGCGAGATTATGCCGTATGTAGAGAAGATTAAAGTAGTCTATGAGGAGATAGATGCACTCAGCAATGATGATTTGCGTGCGCGTAGCGCAGCCCTTATGGGGCGTATTCAAGAGCGCGTGGCTGCTAAGAAAGCACGTGTTGCAGAGCTGAAAGCCAATATTGAGGATCTTGCCATTGATAAGCGCGAGAAGGTATATGACGAGATTGATCATATAGAGAAAGATGTCAAAGCGGCATACGAAGAAGTGCTTCGTGAGATTCTTCCTGAAGCTTTTGCTATCGTAAAGAGTACTGCACGTCGTTTCTCTCAAAACGAGGAGATTGTGGTTACAGCTACTCAGATGGATCGCGACTTGGCTGCCGATAGCCGCTTTGATTTTGTGGAGATAGATGGCGATAAGGCAATCTATTTCAATCGTTGGACGGCTGGTGGCAACGAACATGTTTGGGATATGGTACACTATGATGTACAGCTCATCGGTGGTGTGGTGTTGCATGAAGGAAAGATCGCCGAGATGGCTACAGGTGAAGGAAAGACCCTTGTGGCTACTCTGCCAGTATTTCTCAATGCTCTGACCCATGAGGGTGTGCACGTGGTGACCGTCAACGACTACTTGGCTAAACGTGACTCCGAGTGGATGGGACCACTCTATATGTTCCATGGCTTGACTGTGGATTGTATTGACAAGCACAAACCTAACTCCGACGAGCGACGCCGTGCGTATGCCTGCGATATCACTTTTGGTACCAATAACGAGTTTGGCTTTGACTACTTGCGCGATAATATGGCCACTAGTCCAATGGATTTGGTACAACGCGGTCATAACTATGCTATCGTGGATGAGGTGGACTCTGTGCTCATTGACGATGCACGTACCCCATTAATCATTTCTGGTCCTGTGCCAAAAGGTGAAGATCAAATGTATGATGAGTACAAGCACCGCGTAGAACTCCTCGTACGCACGCAGAATACATTGACTACTAAACTGTTGGCGGAAGCGAAAACCAAAATGAGTAGTGCTGATGATAAGGAGAAAGAAGCGGGCGAATTGGCACTCTTCCGTGCTTTCAAAGGTATGCCTAAGAGCAAAGCACTTATCAAGTACCTTAGCGAGCCAGGCGTGAAAGTGCGCTTGCAGAAGACAGAGGAATTCTACATGCAAGAAAATGAGAAGCATATGCATGTGGCTACCGATGAACTCTATTTTGTAATTGATGAGAAGCATAAAACGATTGAGTTGACTGACAAGGGTATTGATACACTCACAGGCAATATGGAGGATTCACAATTCTTTGTGCTTCCGGATGTTGGTAGTGAGGTGGCTGAGATTGAGAAAGCAGGTCTGTCTGATGAAGAGAAACGTCAAAAGAAAGATGAGGTATTGGCGAACTATAGCGTCAAGTCTGAGCGTGTTCATACCGTACATCAATTGCTCAAGGCATATACACTCTTCGAAAAGGATGTTGATTATATCATTGATGACAATCAAGTAAAGATTGTGGACGAGCAGACAGGTCGTGTGATGGACGGTCGTCGTTGGTCTGATGGTCTGCACCAAGCTGTGGAGGCTAAGGAGAATGTGAAAGTAGAGGCTGCTACGCAGACATTTGCTACCATTACCCTGCAAAACTATTTCCGTATGTACAATAAACTCTCTGGTATGACTGGTACAGCGGAGACAGAGGCAGGCGAGTTCTGGAATATCTACAAACTGGATGTGGTGGTGATTCCTACCAACCGCCCTATCGCTCGTCAAGATATGAACGATCGTATTTATCGTACTAAACGCGAGAAATACAATGCCGTAATTGATGAGATTGTGCAATTAGTAGCTGAAGGTCGCCCTGTGCTAGTAGGTACTACTTCGGTAGAAATTAGTGAGCTGCTTTCGAAATTACTTACCTTGCGTAAGATATCGCATAACGTGTTGAATGCTAAGTTGCACCAACGCGAGGCGGATATCGTAGCAGAGGCTGGTCGCAAAGGCATGGTAACTATTGCTACGAACATGGCTGGTCGTGGTACGGATATCAAACTTACCCAAGAGGTGAAAGAGGCCGGCGGTTTGGCTATTCTCGGTACTGAGCGTCACGAGAGCCGCCGTGTGGATCGTCAGTTGCGTGGTCGTGCAGGTCGTCAAGGTGATCCAGGTAGCAGTGTGTTCTTTGTGAGTATGGAGGATGACTTGATGCGTATGTTTGGTTCTGATCGTCTGGCAGCTCTCATGGATCGTATAGGCTTCCAAGACGGTGAGATGATTGAGCATAAGATGATCTCAGACTCTATCGAACGTGCACAAAAGAAAGTTGAAGAAAACAACTTTGGTATTCGTAAACGCCTCATCGAGTATGATGATGTAATGAACCAACAGCGTAATGTGATTTATGCAAAACGCCACCATGCACTCATGGGCGAACGCATTGGTGTGGATATCACGAATATGATTTACGACACAGCGGCCTCTATCGTAGGTAATGCTCGCGAGATGATGGATTATGAGGGCTTGCAAATGGATGTGATGCAGGTGTTTGCCATGGAGATGCCATTTACTGAAGATGAATTCCGCTCTGCTCGTGAGCATATATTGGCGGATAAGTTGGCTGAGGAAGCACTAGAGACCTTCAAACGACGTATGGAGACTTTACAGAAGGTTGCATATCCTGTAATCAAGAATGTTTATGAGGAGCGTGGTGCTATGTATGAGAATATTTTGATTCCTATCACCGATGGAAAACGTGCTTACAATGTGGCTGTTAATCTCAAGAAAGCTTACGAAACCGAATGCCGCGAGGTGGTGCGTGAGTTTGAGAAACGTATGCTTCTCTTTGTAATTGATGATGAGTGGAAAGAGCATCTTCGTCAATTAGATGAACTCAAGCAATCTGTGCAAAATGCTAGTTATGAGCAGAAAGATCCGTTGCTCATCTATAAATTGGAGTCGTTTAATATCTTCAAAGATATGTTGGATCGCTTTAATCGCCGTGCTATCGCTATCTTATTGCGTGGTCAAATTCCAACCCGTGACCCACAAGAGGTACGTCAGGCACATGCGCAACAGCGTCAAGACTACTCGCGCTATCGTACACAAAAGGATGCGGTTAGTCGTGCTGCTGCCGCTAGTGGTCAGGCTGCTGCCGCAGCTCGTGATACGCGTGAGCAACAACGATCAGAACCTATCCGTGTGGAAAAGAAACCGCGTCCGAACGATCCATGTCCTTGTGGATCAGGTAAAAAATACAAACAATGTCACGGTAAAGCTGAAGCATGATTTTAGACTTTGTAACATGGAATGTTGACCCTATCCTGATTCATATTGGAGATGGGGGAATTCGTTGGTATGGCTTGTTGTGGGCGATAGGTATTTATTTGTGCTATTTAATCCAAGTAAAACTCTATAAGAACGAGGGATGCCCTGCTGATTGGACCGACAAACTATTTATGTGGATGGTTATAGGTCTGATTATTGGAGCGCGTGTGGGACATTGCTGGTTCTATGAGTGGCACGATGTTACTCTTCCCGGCATGAAAGCCTATTGCCAATATATGGGTATATCCACTGAACCTGTGCAAATCTTTGGCTGGACGATCAACTATCGCAACCCATACATAGAGCATCCTCTCCGACTTCTTAAGATTTGGGAAGGCGGCTTGTCAAGCCATGGTGGTGCTTTCGGATTGCTCACTGCTGCATGGTTGCTCAATAAGAAAGTATTTTCCAAAGAAACGAAGTTTCATACATCGCTTCTGTGGATTATGGATCGTCTTGTAGTGGGTGTCTGCGTAACAGCTACATTGATTCGTTTGGGTAATCTGATGAATTCTGAGATTTATGGTACACCCACCAATCTTCCTTGGGGCTTTATCTTCGTGCGTGATGGTCAAACAGTTCCTTGTCATCCTACACAAATATATGAGATGCTCTATTGTATTGTGGGCTTTGTAGTCACATGGCTGATGTATTGGAAGGCTAAAGCGTACAAGCGAGAAGGATTGCTTTTAGGTGTGTTTCTTGAAATAATTTTCTTTACCCGCTTTATGCTGGAATTCATCAAGAATGATCAAGAACTCTTTGAGGCAAATCATCTGCTCAATATGGGGCAGATTTTGTCGTTGCCATTTGTTATTTGGGGTATTTATCTTATCATACGCGCGTGCAAGCGCCCCGCATTGCCTTGAGGACTATAGTGGCAATATGGGGTATGTTGTTCGGTATCTCCCTTTCGCTGTGTGCACAAATAGTGGATCGAGATATGCTGGATAGCCTTTCTATGGATGTGCTACATGGGGATTCCGTGATTATCCTGAATGATGTGTTGGATAGCCTTAGTTGCGACGCGATGGATGCAGATGAGTTGTTGTTGGAGTTGGTGGCTCAACAGAGCCAAATGCTACATGCCAATGATACAATCTGGGAGCAATATCCTCATCCACTGTGTATGCAACTCATGTATGTGCCTGTTACTTTTCCTGCGCTCACGGATACTACTTCTTATGATGACTATTCTATTCCAGCTATTCGAGCAAAAGCTAGACGTTATATCACTGCGCATCATGCGGATTACTATGTATCTATCAGCGATACCAACCGTATGAAGCAGATGGTACTTGAGCATCTAGATGTTCAGCGAGCTATTGTTAAGGATATTCATGAAGATCATTTAGATGTTCAGCGTGCGTTGAAATATAGCCATTCGCCATGGCGACACGAACTGAATCTATCGCTCCAAATTACGCAAAACTATGCTACAAACAATTGGTATCAAGGTTCCGCAAATTCTTTTGCCATGTTAGCTAGTGCCAAAGGGAAAATAAATTACAAGAAGGGTAATCTCTCTTGGGAAAATGTGGGCGAATGGCGTGCAGGTCTCAATACGGTGAGCGGTGATTCGCTACGCGTAATTAATACAACCGATGATATTTTTCGATTGAATAGCAAATTTGGTTTTCAGGTGCACAAGCACTTATATATTTCTACAATTGCGGAGTTCCGTACCAATTTGATGAATAATTGGCGCAAGAATACGCGTGAGTTGTCGGCTGCTTTTATGACACCAATACGCTTTACATGGGGTGTCGGTATGGATTACAAACCCATCAAGAATTTGGATGTCAATATCTCGCCTGCAACCTACAAGTTGGTATATGCTCTCAATGTTGATCCTGAACGTATCAAAGTAACAGACTATGGTATCGCAGAGGGAGAAAATATGCTTAGCGAGTTGGGTAGCTCGATACGTGTGGATTATAAGTGGCGACCTCTGCGGGAGATAATTCTAGAGGCTAATTTCTATTTCTTTACCAATTACAAACGTATTGAAACGGAATTGGAGATAGATGTTGATTTTATTATCAATCGTTACCTTTCAGCCAAATTGATGTTGCATCCACGTTACGATAGTACGGTTACACCAGCAGAAGATGGAAAAACAAAAATACAATTTAAGGAGTTTATTAGTATAGGTTTTTCACACACCTTCCGCTAAACCAGACTACGAACGCTACATAATACTACACAACTCAACATAATACTACACTATGCAAAACAAACAATCCATACGAATCATTTACATGGGTACGCCCGACTTCGCTGTTGAGAGTTTGCGTGCCTTGGTAGAAGGGGGCTATAATGTGGTAGCAGTAGTTACTATGCCCGATAAACCAGCTGGACGCGGACACCAGTTGCAGTATTCTGCTGTTAAGCAATATGCGTTGTCCGTGGGCCTACCATTGCTTCAACCTGAGCGTCTTAAAGATGAGGAGTTTTTGCGGGAATTGCGTTCGTATATCGCTGATTTGCAGATAGTTGTTGCTTTTCGTATGTTGCCAGAGGTGGTGTGGAATATGCCTCGATTGGGTACATTTAATCTCCATGCATCGCTTTTGCCAAGGTACCGTGGTGCTGCGCCTATTAACTGGGCTGTGATGAACGGCGACAGCGAGACAGGTGCTACTACTTTCATGCTTCAGCATGAGATTGATACAGGCAATATCATCTTGCAAGAGCGTATTCGTATAGCTGAAGATGAGAATGTAGGTTCAGTACACGATCGATTGATGGTTATGGGTGCAGGATTAGTTACCCGTACCGTGGATCTTATTATAGAGAGTGATATTCAGGGACAAACTATTCCTACAACTCCGCAAGATGATTCCGCTACCTCTCCTGCACCTAAGATTTTTAAGGATACTTGTGCTATAGATTTCTCACGTACAGCAGAGCAGGTGCGTAATCATGTGCGTGGTTTGAGTCCGTATCCAGCTGCGTGGATCAGCGATATGCCTGCTGCACATCCACTGGCAGAGGTACTTAAAGGCGCAAAAGTATATAAAGCTGCTATTGCACAATCAGCAGAGAAAAAAGGACATATTATTGTTCCTTGTGCAGATGGATATATTGATTTGCTCGAATTGCAACTCCCCGGCAAAAAGCGCATGGATGCAGCAGCGCTTCTCAATGGTATCCGAACTGCTAAACACTAAAATCTAATATTAAAACACACTATTCATTATGACTATCGCTATTTTTGCCAATTCCTTTCGTTCAGAGGCGATGCGTGAGGTAAAACACGTTGTAGAGTTTCTCCGTGCGCGCGATATCGATATTGTGCTATCCCACGAGTTGCATCGTGAAGCGCTATGGCGCGAGTATGCTTCAGTAAGCGATTATGAGAATCAAGCAGATAATCGAATAGATTTTGCTATTTCGATTGGTGGCGATGGTACGTTTTTGACCACAGCTTCGCTTATTGGACACTTGGATGTTCCTATTTTGGGTGTCAATTGTGGACATTTAGGCTTTCTTTCAGAGGTCAAAGTAGAGCATGTTGAAGAAATCTTGGACCAGCTGATAAATCAGCAATATACGATTGAACAACGCAGTATGCTTGAGGTATCGTGCGTTGCTAGCGATAAAATTCTTTTGCCGCTTGCATTGAATGAGGTGGCAGTTCTTAAGCAAGGATTGAGTAGTATGATTTCTGTCGAAACTTACCTAAATGGAGAGTATTTACATACCTATAAAGCAGATGGTCTTCTTTTGGCAACACCTACAGGATCAACAGCATATAACCTTAGCGTTGGTGGACCTCTACTTGATCCACATGCGCGAGCTATTGTACTATCGCCCGTGGCAACTCATAGTCTAAGTGTGCGTCCACTAGTGGTGCCTGATGATAGTAAAATTGATTTGAAGATAGGCAGTCGTAATGGCTGTTATATGATTAGTATTGACGGAAGAAGCCAGATGTTTGACGATTCTGTGGAATTGCATATTGAGCGTTCTGCGCGTACGATTAAGCTAGTGCAGGTGTCTGGTCACAGTTTTGTGCGTTCGTTGAGGGATAAATTATATTGGGGAAAGTGAGATAAAGATTGTTTGATGATGGTAGATTACGAAGCTTTAATAAAAAAATACTGTGTAGATAATATCGAACTTCAGCATATCCTTTTGGCACATTCGCGTCAGGTGGCAGATAGGGCATTGGCTATTTTGAAGAATCATCCAGAGTGGGTAGCGTCCGGTGAAGTAGATCCTATTTTTGTAGAGGAGGCTGCTATGCTGCATGATATTGGTGTAGTAATGTGTGATGCTCCTAAGATACATTGTCTCGGGAAACATGCATATATTGAACATGGGTATTTGGGTGCTGAGATTCTTCGTCAAGAGGGATTACATAAGCATGCGTCTGTGGCAGAACGACATACGGGAACGGGCATCACAATGGAGCAGGTGATTATAGAGAATCTCCCGATGCCAGTGCAGGATTTTTCTCCACGAACGATGGAGGAGAAACTCATTTGCTACGCAGATAAATTTTACTCCAAAACCAAGTTGGGACAGGATAAACCTATGTCTAAAATCCGTCAGCATATGTGGAAATATGGTTCTGCTTCCGTTCTTCGTTTTGATGAGATGCAAGCGCTCTTCGAGCCTAATCTGATACTTTAGAAAATAACTTTCTACTTTTTTAGGACGAGGTATTGCGTATTTGCATTTTTTTTTGTACCTTTGCAGCGATTATGACACGTTTAAGCGTAAACATAAATAAAGTGGCGACCTTGCGTAATGCGCGAGGGGGCAATGTGCCGAATGTGGAATTATTTGCACGTGATTGTGAAGGTTTTGGTGCAGAGGGTATTACGGTACATCCACGTCCTGATGAACGTCATATTACGCGTGCGGACGTATATGCATTAAGAGATATAGTACGCACAGAGTTTAATATAGAGGGTAATCCAGAGCCCCCATTTATCGATTTGGTGCTGGATGTTAAACCTACTCAGGTTACTCTTGTTCCTGATGCGCATAACCAACTCACCAGTAACCATGGCTGGGATACGCATACCCATCTCGCAAAACTAGCTGCCATTATCCAGCATTTTAAAAATGCAGGTATCCGTGTATCTGTCTTTGTGGATCCAGATCCTCTCATGGTAGAATATGCTGCCAAGGCTGGTGCGGATAGAGTAGAACTCTATACAGGACCTTACGCCGAGCTTTATGCTGAAAATCCAGAACATGCGATTGAGATGTATCGACCTGCTGCGGAAAAAGCCAAAGCATTAGGTATAGGATTGAATGCAGGACATGATCTCAGCTTGCACAACCTTCGTGCTTTTGCACAGGCTTTTCCTTGGTTGGATGAGGTTAGTATTGGTCAGGCGCTCATTGCGGACGCTCTATATTTAGGTATCGAAGAAACTATTAAACAATATAAATATGCTCTTTCAAATTCAAACTGACATGGACACGATGATGACAGCCCTGCAAGATTCTGTGGCTGTGATGGAACAACCTATCGAGGAGTCAATCAACTTGTTTACAATGGCTCAATATGGTGGGTGGATTATGATTGTATTAGCGCTCTTGTTGGCTTTTGCGCTCTATTTGTTTATTGAGCGTATGGTGGTACTCACTAGAGCTATGCAGGAGGACAAAACTTTTATGAATCGTATCCGTGACTATATAAAAGATGGTAATATTGATTCTGCTACCAAACTGTGTAAGCGTACCAATACACCATCTGCTCGCATGGTAGAGAAGGGTATCACGCGTATTGGTCGTCCAATGCAGGATGTGCAGGTGGCTATTGAGAACGTTGGTAATCTGGAGGTTAGTCAATTGGAAAAAGGTCTGGTACTGATTGCTACTATTGCCGCAGGAGCTCCAATGCTTGGCTTCTTGGGTACTGTACTTGGTATGGTGCAGACTTTCTTTAATATGGCACAAAATGCTAGTGGTGTGATAGAGATCTCTTCATTGTCGGAGGGAATGTATCAAGCGATGGTGACTACTGTTGGTGGTCTGATTGTAGGTATCTTGGCTATGTTCGCATACAATTTTCTAGTGTCTCGAATAGATCGTGTAGTTCGTCTGCTGGAGTCTCGCACGATGGAGTTTATGGACTTGCTCAATGAGCCTGTATAACAATACTGAACTATGCTGAACAGCGGCACAGCCGCGCTGAACAATTCTAAACAACTCAATCATGGCTATAAAAAGACGAAATAAGGTAGAGGCAATGTTCGCCATGTCGTCTATGACGGACCTAATATTCTTGCTGTTGCTATTCTTTGTCATGGCAAGTACAATGTCTTCGCCTAATGATATAAAAATTAATCTGCCACAAGCTCGAGCGAAATCTACCACGAAGCAAGTGGTGGCTAAAGTGAGCATTGACAATTTGGGAAATTATTATGTAGCTCTTGGTCGACAAAAACCAATGGCTATTCTTCCAGAAGATTTGGAAGCATATTTGTGTACCATACAGCAGCAAGATAGTACTATGTATGTGGCATTGCATGCCGATCAGGATATCCCATATCGCGATATTGTGAATGTGCTGGATATTGCCAACCAACATAAGATGAAAATTGTATTGGCTACAAAGAAGTGAAAGATATTCAATCACATATCATGGCTGGAGCGACTACGATAGTGTTGCTGTTACTCCTTTTGCTACTTCTCTATAAGATCACTATTAGTGCTCCTCTTCAGGTGGAGGACGAGGGGATTGTTATTACCTTTGGTAATGCAGATGAGGGTGGTGGCATGCCTGACGCATTGCCTCTTCCGCCTATGGCGCAGAGCGAATCAGAGCTAGTGGCGCCTGCACCAGCACCTCAGCAACCATCTGACAATGATTTTATTGTGCAAGAAGATGATGAATCTCTTGCTCTAGCAAAACAGACAGAGGAAGAGCAGAAACGCAAGGCCCTAGAGCAGGAATTGATCCGCAAGCAGAAAGAGGCGGAAGCAGCTAAAGCAGAGGCTGAACGAATCGCCCGCGAAAAAGCGCTCGCCGAGCAAAAGGCCAAAGAGCAGCAAGCAATAGATAAGGCTAATCAATTGGCTTCCCTATTTGGACAAGCAGGTACTACTGAAGGCGCCAATGCTGATAATGCTACTACAGCGCCGTCTGCATCTAGTAAGGGTAACCCCGTTGGCAAGAATTTTGGATCGGTGGACGGCAATATGTGGTCTTTACAAGGGAGAAGTGTAAAAACAATGCCCAAGCCATCTACAGACTTTAATGAGCAAGGAAAAGTGGTGGTAAGTATTCGAGTAGATAAAGCTGGAAACGTGGTACTTGCATCTATTGGTGATGGTACTAACATTACGGATCGCCACACGCAGCAATTGGCTTTGGAGGCAGCTCGAAAAGCTAAATTTACGGAAGGAGAACACGAACAAATAGGTTCGATAACATATTATTTTAAACTTAATTAAATGCAAAACACAATGAACTACATCTTCTTAGACAACGGTTTCGAGGAGATCGAGGCCATTACTACGATTGATCTTTTGCGTCGTGCAAACATCGCACTTACCACAGTGTCTATCACAGGCAAGGAATTGGTTTTGGGCGCTCACAATATTGCTGTTAAGGCTGACGCACTATTGGCGAATGTGGATTTCTCAGATGCAGAAATGCTTATTTTGCCTGGTGGCGCTACCAAATTACATGAGTGTCAAGCGCTTTGCGATTTGCTCGTTCAGCACAATGAACAAGAAAAGCTCATTGCTGCTATTTGTGCCGCACCATCTGTGTTGGGCAGATTGGGTATCTTAGCTGGCAAACAGGCTACTTGCTATCCAGGATTCGAAGAGTATTTGGGTGAGAGCTATGTTGATGGATTGGTGGTTGAGTCAAAAAATATTATCACTGCTAAAGGTCCAGGCTTGAGTGCCGACTTTGCATTCTGCATCATTGAGAAATTAGTTAGTAGCGAAATAGCAGACCAAGTTTATGACGCTGCTCAGTATTAAAAATAATTTGAAATTCTTACGTTAAAATTTAAATTCAATATTAATGAAAAAATATTTACTTTCTATATTTGCTCTAGGTTTGGCAGTATTGGTATCTGCTCAAGAAACTGCTTCTTCTGCTTGGAAATGTTCAGGCGTATTAGGATTGAATGCTAGTGCTACAGGTTTAGTCAATTGGGCTGCAGGTGGTAATAATAACGTCACGGGTGTGGCTTTTGGTAAGGTACGTTTGCTTTATAGCGAGAATGATATCTCTTGGGAATCTAATCTTGACCTAGAATATGGTCTTTCATATATTGATCAAGATTTCGATGCTTTCCAAAAAACGAGTGATAAAATCAATTTCAATACCAAGTTGGGTTGGCAGTTCCATCAAGCGTGGTATCTTACTGCTGCGGCGGGCTTCAAAAGCCAGTTAGCATATGGTCGCGCATACGATGGTACTAATGCGGATGACCCTATTATTTCTAAATTTTTGTCTCCTTCGTATACAGATATTTCTGTCGGTATTGATTGGAAACCTAATTCTATTTTCTCTATTTATCTTTCTCCTGTAGCTGGACAGATTACTACTGCTTACGTGGGTGATGCCGTAGAGAAAGCGAATCCAGGTTTGCGTCAGCAAATGCAGGAGAAATATGCTACTTGGAGCTATAGCAAGCAAGAGAATGCTGATGGCACATACGATAAGATCTACAAGAATTACAAGGCTGAACTTGGTCTTACCATCAAGGGTGCAATCAATTATACCTATAAGGATTTGAAAATTATTACTTCTGTAGGTTTGTTTACCCCTTATGCATGGGATAAGACAGAGATGTTTGATGCGGAGAAGAACTTCATTGGCTATCGCGATAACAATCGTCGTTTTGGTAACTTTGATGTAGATTGGGATGCTGCTATTTCGTATCAATTCCTCAAATGCTTGAATGTGACACTCTCTACTTCGCTCAAATATTACAATGGCGTGAAGATTGCTGATGCCAATGGTATCTTGGCTGAACGTGTACAATTCAAGGGTACACTAGGCTTGGGCGTAGGATATAGTTTCTAATCCTTAATTCGTATTTTGCCTATTGGCTCACTCGATTAATTTCTTCGCATGGAGTCGCTTGCAACATTAGAACATAATTTATTGCTTTTGCTACAGCAATACCATGCCCTGCAACAACAATTGCTCGCATTGCAAGAGGAAAACGAACTTCAGCGCAATGAGATTTTGCGTACACATGCTGAGTTGGTGAAGTTAAAGGAGGACTACAAACATCTGGAAATAGCCCATGCCTTATTGGCTGAAACCACAGATAATGAGCATCGTGAGCGTGCAAAACAACGATTAACCAACCTTATAGCTCAAGTAGATAGGGTACTTGATGCTCTCTCTAAATAATAAAACACTTTAAACTTTTTAACACTTGAGCGAACCTAGAAAACAACATATTACTCTTCAATTGGATGCCCACCACATTTCGCTGAATGTGTTGGCGGATAAAGAGGCACTATATCGCAATGCTGCGGAGCAGATTAATGAGCGTCATCGCCATTATCGTCGCTTGTTGCCTAATCAGTCGGTGGAGCAGATATGGGTGTATGTGGCATTAGAAATGGCCGTTAATCTGCAAGCAGATGCACACGCTCATCGCCTAAAACCAGTTGATGAGAAAGTACAAGAATTGAATCAATTAATATTAAATACATTAAATAACAACTTAAAAGAATAAACAATATGAATTTTCTAATTGTAAACACGTTAGTAGCGTTGTCTGCTTTGATTATAGGAGCGGTTATTTGTTATTTCCTATTCCGCTATAGTGCGGCAGGCATCCTCCGCAAAGCGGAAGAAGAAGCAGAAGTAATCAAGAAAAACAAAATCGTTGAAGCAAAGGAGAAGTTTATTGCTCTCAAGCTAGAGCACGAGAATCATGTTCGCCAAGCTGAACAAAAGCTCCACCAACAAGAACAACGTGTACAACAACGTGACCAACAACTCAACCAAAAACAAAGCGATGTACAGCGTGCTCAAAACGAGTTGAACACCCAACGCCAAAACCTCGAGAATCAACAAAAGGCTCTTGAACGCAAAACCCAAGAGATCGATCGTCTGCAAAAAGCAGCAGAGCAACAACTTGAGCAAATTTCTGGACTTTCTGCAGAGGAAGCAAAAAAGCAATTGGTGGATGCTCTTAAGGATGAGGCTAAAACTGCTGCTATGGCATTTATCAATGAGACGATGGACGAAGCACGTCTCACTGCTAACAAAGAGGCCAAGAAAATTATTATCCAATCTATTCAGCGTATCGCTTCAGAGGCCACTGTAGAGAATGCAGTAACGGTATTCCACATTGATAACGACGAGGTTAAGGGTCGTATTATCGGTCGTGAAGGACGTAATATCCGTGCGCTTGAAGCAGCTACTGGTGTGGAGATTGTGGTGGATGATACCCCAGAGGCAATCACTCTCTCAGCTTTCGATCCAGTACGCCGCGAGATTGCACGTCTGTCGCTCCATCAACTCGTACAAGACGGACGTATCCACCCTGCACGTATTGAAGAAGTAGTGGCTAAGGTTACTAAGCAAGTGGAGGAGGAAATCATCGAGACAGGTAAACGTACCACTATTGACCTAGGTATCCATGGTATGCACCCAGAACTTGTTCGTCTAATAGGTAAGATGAAATACCGCTCCAGTTATGGTCAAAACCTTTTGATGCACGCACGCGAAACGGCTAACCTTTGTGCTGCGATGGCTGCAGAATTAGGCTTGAATGTTAAGAAAGCTCGCCGTGCAGGTTTGCTTCACGATATTGGTAAGGTGAGCGACGAAGATATGGAGATGCCACACGCACAATTGGGTATGCGTCTTTGCGAGAAGTATGGTGAGAAACCAGATATCTGCAATGCTGTAGGTGCTCACCACGAGGAATGTGAGATGGAGTCTATCATTGCGCCTATCGTGCTTGCCTGCGACGCTATTTCTGGTGCGCGTCCTGGTGCACGCCGCGAGATTGTAGAAGCCTACGTAAAACGCCTCAACGACCTTGAGCAGATTGCGATGTCTTATCCTGGTGTTACAAAGACCTATGCGCTCCAGGCTGGTCGCGAACTTCGTGTGATTGTAGGTGCAGATAAGCTCAGCGATAAAGAGACAGAGTTGCTTTCATTTGATATAGCTAAGCGTATTCAAGACGAGATGACTTATCCTGGTCAAATCCGTATCACAGTCATCCGCGAGACTCGCGCTGTTTCTTACGCTAAATAATACACAGCTGCGAATTATCTGACAACGTACGGTGTACGGAACATAATAACAATAAAAAAATAACTTGCCTAGTGGCAAGTTATTTTTTTTGTATGATTGTATCTGAATTGGCTTACTCGAAATTGCTTAGGCCTATTCTGTTCCAGCGGATATGTCCTTTTCCCCATGCATTATCCTTCTCAATACTTAGCCATACAAACATTGGGCGACCTACGATATGGTCTTCTGGCACAAAACCCCAATAGCGACTATCTGCCGACTTATGGCGGTTATCGCCCATCATCCAATAGTAGTTCATCTCGAATACATATGGTTCGCCTATTTGTATTGGCTTGAATTCATAGGCATCCGCAACGCGTTTGTACAGCCAGTAATTTTCCTCAGTAATCATCACGGTATCTCCTTTGGCAGGGATATAGATTGGTCCGTAGTTATCGCGTGTCCATGCATTGTGTCCTAATGGATACACTTCACCACCTTGTTCTTCTGGCTCAATCTCTATGCTAAGGACATGGCTGTTTTTCGTTAGTTCTTCCCTCATCTCTGTGGTTAGTGGTAGATGATAAATGCCATTTGCAATAGTCACACGATCTTCTTTGGAGATACCTAGTTTGCTAAGGTAGCTGTTGCTCAATACGTATCCATCTGTTTTTACAATATAACAATATTGCAAATATGGGTGTTTAGGCTCAGCTTTACCATCGATATATACTACGTTGTCAATGATTTGTAACGTATCACCTGATGTACCTACACAGCGTTTAACGTAGTTCTCACGTCGATCTACAGGACGTACTACAATGTCTCCAAATACATCTTTTCTATTCTCCACTGTGCGTTTGCCATAGTAGTGGCATAGGGTGTAGTAGTCAGGGTTTTGCATTTTGGTGCATACAGTATCACCCGTAGGGAAGTTGAAAACTACAATATCACCTTTCTCTACTTTGTCCCAGCCTTTCAATCGCTTATATTCCCATTGTGGATTCTCAATATAGCTTTTGCCACCCCATGGGAAAGTGTGTTGTACCAATGGCATAGAGAGTGGGGTATTAGGTACACGCGCACCGTAGCACATCTTGTTTACGCACAAGAAATCGCCAACGCGCAAGGTCTTTTCTAGTGATGAGGTAGGGATCTGGTAGTTCTGGAAGATATACACATTGATAAAATACACGGCGATCAATGCAAACAAAATAGCATCCACCCACGAGCAAATTGTGTATAACATAGGATTCGCATTAGGATTCGCCTTTTCGCCTTTCGTCTCATCGCTTACAGTAGGCTTGTACTTCTTCCACCAGTTCCAAGGGATATACTTAGTTGTGAATATATCTGCTACGATGGGCAATAATACTAGCCAACCTAAGCTAGCCCAATCGCCCCATGCTACCCAAACTACAAAAGCTATGTAAATGGCGCACCATACGCAGCAAGCAATCCACCCTTTGGTGGTTACTTCTTTGATTCTATCTTGAAATGTTTTCATACTAATGTTATTGCGATATAGATTTCAAAAACGCGCAAAGGTAATGATTTTTTCGCATATACGCAAATTGCATATGGTTTTTTCACAAAAATTTGCTCATCTGCGAAAAATATTGTACCTTTGCAAGCGAATCACTCATAGGGTATTAACAATTAAACGACATAGAATATGAAACAGATTATTTCTACTCCCCAAGCACCAGCTGCTATTGGTGCTTATAGCCAAGCTGTTGTGGCGAATGGCATGTTGTTTGCCAGTGGACAATTGGGTATTGATCCTGCAACAGGCGAGTTTGCTGGTGCTGACTTCCGCGCTCAAGCAGAGCAAGCAGTAAAGAACGTGGCTGCTATTCTTCAGGCTGCGGGTACAGATGCTAGCCATGTGGTTAAAACTACTGTATTCCTTACCGATATGGCCAATTTTGCCGTGTTGAATGAGGTTTATGCTACATTATTCTCAGCTCCTTTCCCAGCACGTTCTGCGGTAGCTGTGGCTGCGTTGCCAAAGGGCGGACTCGTAGAAATCGAAGTACTCGCAGTCCTCTAAACACTAAACACCCATGGACATTATCCTCATTATTCTAGGCGCAATATGTCTCTTGGCCGGACTACTGGGCTGCGTACTACCTGTATTGCCTGGTGTGCCGTTGGCATATCTGGGATTGTTGCTTTTGCATTGGACAGAGCGTGTGCAGTTCTCTTGGCAGTTTCTTGTTGTATGGGCAGTTATTGTTGTTGTGATTCAGGTACTTGATTTTGTGATACCTGCTTGGGGAACGAAGAAATTTGGTGGCACCAAGTGGGGTGTGTCAGGTAGTACGATAGGTCTGTTGGTAGGTTTATTTATGGGACCATTTGGAATTGTGATAGGTCCTTTTGCAGGTGCAGTAATTGGCGAATTGCTCTATTTCAACCGCCATCCTCAAGACAGTTCAATGTCCTCTTCGTCAGTTCAAACTGATGTGAAAACTCAATCGAATTTCAATAAGGCATTACGTGCTGGGTTTGGCTCATTCCTGGGTTTTCTTACGGGCACGCTGCTTAAGTGTGTCTGCTGTGGCGTAATGATTGCCTATTTTATTATGGAGTTGGTGTAGTTCTCATCTTATCATTACTACTGATCAATTCCTTTTTATAATCAAGAAACACCTCGTCGCGAGGTGTTTCTTATTACGTATATAAAGCAAAATAACTCCCACCATCCCAGTTATTTATAAATCTTGTAGATTTTTTATCTTTTCTTGATCATATATCTATGATTTTGCACGCTTTTTGTATGGTAGTGATTAGTTAAATCGGAAACCTAATTAATTTTAACTACGAAAAAATATGAAAACAACATCTCAATTCATGATTTTAGTCTTGGCATTATGTGGCACAATGCTTGTGCAGGCCAATGGCTATGTGTTGCTTACTCCGCTGGATACAGCTTCTTTGCCAGCCATTCCTAAAAAGGATCATGGTGGTGCTGTGGTGCGTTCTGTATTAAATGGTGATGCTATGTGGGAAAGCATCGAAAAGCAATTATCCCGTCACAATTTCTCGGAAGAAAGTGTTTACAAACAGATGGTAAAGCTCTATCGCAATACCCATAAGCACTATGTCACTTTCCCAGTAGCGTATTGGAGTCAGACGCCTCAAGGTGATTCGTTATTGGTGTCAGGGCGCGTGTACCTGCCAGAACGTCGTTATCTCAATGGCATAGTGGTAGCCAACCATTATACTATTTGTTCTGATATGGAGGCTCCTAGCAATGCGCTTTTCCTTGAGAGTATTTATACGATGAAAGGTTATGCGGTAATTATGCCCGATTATGTAGGCTATGGCTTGTCCATAGATGAACAACATCCTTATTTACATTGGCGAAGTGCTGCTCAAACGGCTGTGGATTTATTGAATTGTATGCCTGCGTTATTGGATTTTTATGGTTATTCCTATCCCATGGACGTGGTGATTGAAGGCTACTCGCAAGGTGGTGCTGTAGCATTGGGCGTAGCACGTATGATTGAGGAAGAAAACGCACAGGATGAAGAAAATCTAGATTTCCCTTGGACTGTGCGCAAACTCTACGCGGGCGCTGGTCCTTATGATCCTGCGGGTACGTATATCTATTGTGTAGAACATGATACGATGGGTATACCAGCTGTTATTCCATTGATTGTGATGGGAATGAACGATGCCTATAATTTAGGATTTGAGTTGCAGGATTTCTTACTCGAACCATTGCTGTCGAATTACGACGAATGGATAGGCTCAAAGCAATACACGGTGCAGCAAATCAACGAATTGATGGGAACTGCGGTGTTGAGCGAACTGATGACTCCTGAAGCTTTGGACTCCAATAACCTTTTAGCAGATATGTTATATGAAACACTATGGTGGAATAGCAATGTAGGGTATGACTTGCAGTCACCTGCTTATTTCCTTCACAGCGTAGAAGATGAGATTGTGCCGATTCTTAATAGCGAAAATTTAATGGCAGAGATGCCTAGTGATGAGTATATTAGCTACGATTTTGGCGAATATGGTTCGCATATGTCAGCCTACCTCCCCTTTATGAAGTATGTATATCAAGACCTATGACCATATAATGCTTAGAGGCAAAGACAGTGAGCGCAGTTGCACTAGCTTTGCCGAGAGCCTGTAAATCATTAACTATAACCTAAATCTTTTAACTACTATGAAAAAATTTTTCTTGATGGCTTTTGCAGCTATGTGTTTCTCTGGATGTAATTCCGCAGAAGTGGACAACTCCACAGTGGGTTCAATTGACATGAATCGTTATCTGGGGTATTGGTACGAGATTGCCAAGTTTGATCACAATTTCGAACGCGGTTTGGAGTATGCGATGGCGCATTATTCATTGCGCGATGACGGCAAGATTGATGTACTAAACACAGGTATTAAAGACGGTCGTGCAAAGGATGCTAAGGGTATTGCTAAAACCACCGCAGTACCGGGCTTGTTGAAGGTGTCGTTTTTTGGACCATTCTTTGCTGAGTATCGAGTCATGATGCTAGATGAGAATTACCAGTATGTGTTGGTAGGTGGAAGTAATGACAAGTATTTGTGGATTCTCTCTCGCACCCCTCAGTTGGATGATGCTACCAAAGCGCTTATCCTTGCTGAAGCTGACCGTCGTGGCTACGATACCAATAAACTCATTTGGGTAAAACAGAAATAAGTCTGAATGTTTTGTTAGATAATTAGAAAAGCGCTCACTCGAAAAGTGAGCGCTTTTTGTTGGAACAAATGCATTTACAATGCTTTGGATGACAGAACTTTATGCATGCAATGATATCACTGGCGTAACGTGTAAAAAAAGACGAGGATTTTGCTCCTCGTCTTTCTATATTTTCGTCTTTAAACGCTAAACAGTAGGCGTAGCCGTTCGCCAAACAGAATTACTTTCTTGGTGCAGGTACGTATGTAGGATAGAATACTTGCTTGAGACTATCGGTGATATTACAACGGTTGTCCAGCAAATCGCATGCACGGAAGTAGCACTCACCTGTGATGCCAGGGATAGTTTGGTTCAAACGCAATTGGCGGCAAATCTCGTTGCCCTCGCGCCATGCAGCTGCGCCCTTAGGATTGCCCAAATGGAATGGAGCCATACCAATGTACACGCGGCACTTATCGGTAGCATATTGTGCCCACCAATGTGCTAGGACCTCATAATCAGCTACTTTCTTGCCAATCTCCCAATAGAGTTGAGGTACTACATAGTCAATCCAGCCTTTCTCCATCCACAGAAGAATGTCTGCATATAGTTGATCGTAGTTCTGCAAGCCATTGGTCTCGCTACCACGTGGGTCATTCGCTTTATTACGCCAGATACCGAATGGAGAGATACCAAATTGTACATGAGGTTTGATGCTCATAATAGTGTTGTGTACTTGTTCAATAGCAAGATTCACATTGTCGCGACGCCAATCACCTACGTTATCAAAACCGCGTGAATCCTTTGCAAATGCCTCCGCATCAGGAAACTCCTCACCAGAGATAGGATAAGGATAGAAATAGTCGTCCATGTGGATGGCTTGGATATCGTAACGAGTCACCAGATCAGCTACTACTTGGCAAAGGAAGTCACGTGTCTCTTGCAAGTGAGGAGCATAGTACCACTGCTTGCCGTACTTAAGGAACCATTCTGGATGCTTGTGATACATGTGGTTAGGAGCCAAATCCTCGATATTCATCGCTGGGATAGTCACACGATATGGGTTAATCCACACGTGCACGTCTATGCCGCGTTTATGCGCTTCTGCGCACACGAACTCCAGCGGATCGTAGCTGGCTGCTTCACCTTGCTTGCCAGTTAACCAGTGGCTCCATGGCTCGAGTTCTGATTTGTAAAGGGCGTCAGCAGTAGGACGAACTTGGAATACCACGGCATTGAGGTTCATTGCTTGAAACTCATCTAGCATTGCTACGAGGTCTTTTTGTTGTTGCTCGTAGTCGCCGATGGCGGCTTTAGCAGGGAAATCAATATTTGCCACTGTGCTTATCCACGCAGCACGGAAATAAGGTTCCGCTGCGAACATCAATGATGCTACAGCAGCGAAAAGAAGAGTGAAAATGGTCTTTTTCATTGTTGTGTAATTTATATTGTTTTTTATCTTGTCTATCCTATCAGCGCATCGGTCTAACTTCTATCAGCCGAAGGCTGTCTAACAGCGAAGCGATCTCTTAAAAGATTCGCTGTGTGAATATTTTTAGATAATCCATCCAGTTTTGCCATGAGTGTCCTCCTGCAGACTCATGATATTCGTATGGATACTGCTTCTCATCTAGATACTGACGATATACTACGTTGTCCTGATAGAGAAAATCTTCTGCGCCACATGCAATCCAATAGAGTTGTGGAGGATTGGCAAACTGTTGTTGGAGCAAAGCCTCTGTTTGCTGATATGCAGGCTTGTCCGATAGTGCTAACTCGCTAATCTCTAGACTACGCTCATTGCGATGATGGCGCATGTATGGCACGTATAATGCAGAGAATATACCTACGTAGTCAAACGTTTGGTTGAGTAATGCGGCTGTGTGCATGGTGTGGAAACCACCCATTGACAAACCTGCTATAGCTCTATGTTGCTTATCTTCCATGGTGCGGTAGTGTGATTCGGTCCACGCCATGAGTTGGCTAAAATTCTCCTCGAAAGTACTTTCCATCCATAGACGTGCTTCTGGGCTGATGTGTTGACCGGTTTGCTCTAAATAGCCATTAGGCATTACTACAATCATCGGTTGGCATAGTTCGTTGGTAATCAACGAGTCCATAATCGCCTTAGCTCGACCCTTTGTGAGCCAACCAGTCTCATCATCGCCACTGCCATGAAGTAGGTACAGCACCGGGTAAGCATTTTTAGATGTAGCATATCCCTCTGGCAGATATATAGCTACGCCTGCTTCTCCAATAGAACTTGGGAAAGTTGTGATAACTACTTGACTTTGATTGTTCGCGTGTTTTGCTCGTGGACAGCATCCTATACAAGCTACCAGCAATAGAAGTAAAAAACAATTTCTCATGGTAATTTATATATTGTTTATCGTTAAAAACCAAAATTTTGCTGCAAAGGTATAAAAAAATTTGCACATTTGCAAACTTTTTCGTAATTTTGCACCCGTAAATGGAATAATGTGCTTCGTTGGTTGATATCCAATATTCGATAGCTTGAAGGATGTTCTACAGCGAAGCGTCCAAAAGAAAAACTAATTAACTAATCAACTAATAAACTAAAAGATTATGATTTACAGCAAAGAGGTACAGGAAATGTGCCAAGTAGCTAAAGGACCTAACCACGGTCCAGCTCCA
>JAEIGA010003493.1_pt1 | contig 24597 bp, 22 predicted proteins | sample 9270691 | NCBI WGS metagenome assembly JAEIGA01 (sample SAMN17057246, study PRJNA624740) | gut metagenome | biome: biome; isolation source: fecal sample | host: Bos grunniens | place: China: Xizang | collected 2019
AAAAGTAAAATAGGACATAACTTGTGTTTTTGTTATTAATTTAGTGTGGGCATTAATTATGTGAGGGTAAAGTTGGATATTTTATTTATAAAAAACAAGAGGGCAGCCGCTGACGGCTGCCCTTCCTGATATCATTAAGGTCTTTATTAACCGAAGAATCCTGCTGAACCAAGAACGATGAGCATTACATAGCCAAGTACAAGACCAACAATACCCATAATCAGACCTGTCTTCACCATCTCCTTCTGCTCTATCATACCGGTCGCAGCTGCAATCGCATTTGGCGGAGTCGAGATCGGAAGAACCATACCGAGTGATGATCCGATAGCCACACCGACGAGGAGTGTTGACACACCACCGAGAGGTGCGAGGTTACCAGCCACACTTGCTCCGACAACTGCAAGGATCGGAACGAGAAGCGATGCAGTCGCAGTATGTGAAATAAAGTTTGCCATTGCGTAGCAGATAAGACCTGAACCGATAACCATCACGACTGCAGGCCACTCACCGAATGGAATAGCATTGATGATAGTCTTTGCAAGACCTGTCTCCTGAAGACCTACACCGAGAGCGAAACCACCGGCAACCATCCAGAGTACAGACCAGCTGATCTCTTCGAGGTCACGCTTTGTAAGTACGCCGATGATAGCGCAGACACCTACAGGAAGCATTGCAACAACATTTGCATTCACACCTGTCTTCTTGTCGAGAACCCAGAGGAGCACTGTGCAGATGAATGTAATATATACAACGATCGATCTCCAGTCCTTCTTAAGTTCACCTTCGATATTGAGTTCGATAGACTTCGCCTTGAATGGGAAAAGTTTCACAAGCATCACCCAAGCGATCACGAGGAGTACTACTGTGAAAGGAATCATGAAGGCCATCCACTCACCGAATCCTATGCTGATACCGATCTCTTCCATATACTTGAGGGCAATCGCATTCGGAGGAGTTCCGATAGGAGTACCCATACCTCCGACGTTAGCCGCTATAGGAATTGCGAGAGCAAGAGCTGTCTTACCCTTTCCGTCAGCAGGAAGTGCCTTAAGCACAGGGCCGAGGAATGTAAGCATCATCGCTGCAGTTGCAGTATTGCTGAGGAACATTGAGAATACACCTGTAACGAGAAGGAAACCGAGGAGAACCATCTGAGGCTTCTTTCCGAAAGGCTTGAGCATCACACGTGCGAGGAAGAGGTCGAGACCGGTCTTCGAAGCTGCGATAGCGAGAACGAATCCTCCGATGAAAAGCATGATGATAGGGTCTGCAAAGCAATGGAGCAGAGACTTGTAGCTTGTCTGTGCACCAAGAGCCTCCGGAGCAGCATTCTCAAAGAACACCAGACTGCTGTTGGATGTTGTAAAGAGGAGAAGAACCACTACCATCACAGAAGTTGTCCATGCAGGAACAGCCTCAAAAAGCCACATAAGGATGGCGAAAAGGAAGATGGCGAGAGTTCTCTTCTGGATGATGGTCATACCATCGATCCATGTCTCTACAGGAAGGCACCACACTACAAGTGCCGCAATGATTGCAATCGCAAGACGGATAAGACGTGAAACGGTCTTGTCATCTGTCTTGTGAGCCTTTTTCCAGTTGTGGTATGACTCTACGAGGTCATAACCAGGGAAAATCTTAAACATAATCTCTTATTTTTGTTAATAAAAATGCGCTCGTTTTCAAAAACGGGCGCAAAGATACTCTTTATTTATAATAAAGCAATTAAAATTGCTAAAAAGATCCCCGGTCAAGCCGGGGATGACTGTTAAACGATTCCCTGTTCAAGCCGGGGATGACTGTTAAACGATTCCCTGTTCAAGCATGGCTTGAGCGACTTTCATGAAACCGGCGATATTGGCACCTTTGACATAGTTGATGTAGCCGTCAGGCTGGGTTCCATATTTGACACAAGCTTCATGAATGTTTGACATGATAGCATGCAGTTTCTCGTCAACTTCAGCAGGACTCCAGCTGATATGCATTGCGTTCTGAGTCATTTCCAGACCTGAAGTAGCCACTCCACCTGCATTGACCGCCTTTCCTGGAGCGAACATGATGCCTGCCTTCTGGAAAGCGGCAATCGCTTCCGGAGTACAGCCCATATTTGAAACTTCAGCCGCAAGCCATGTTCCGTTTGCGAGAAGTTCCTCAGCGTCAGCACCGGTAAGTTCATTCTGGAATGCGCACGGCATTGCGATATCACACTTGATGCTCCATGCCTTCTTTCTAGGATAGAATGTAGCAGAAGGGAACTTATCAGCAAATGGTGCCACCACGTCGTTGTTGGATGCACGAAGTTCGAGCATATATGCGATCTTCTCTGCATTCATTCCCTCCGGATCATAGATTGCTCCGTCAGGACCTGATATTCCAATCACTTTTGCACCGAGTTCTGTTGCCTTCGTTGCTGCTCCCCATGCTACATTTCCAAAACCTGAAAGAACGACAGTCTTGTCCTTGATGTCCTTTCCTGCCATCTGGAGCATGTGCTGAACGAAATATACCGCACCGAAACCTGTTGCCTCGGGACGAAGGATCGAACCACCCCAGGTCATACCTTTACCGGTAAGCACTCCTGTGTTATACTGCTGAGCAAGTTTCTTGTACATTCCGTACATGAATCCGATCTCACGACCACCAACTCCGATATCGCCGGCAGGCACATCCTGGTCAGGACCTATCACTTTCCAAAGTTCAAGCATGAAAGCCTGACAAAAACGCATGATCTCTGCATCAGACTTACCTCTCGGGTTGAAATCAGAACCGCCCTTACCGCCGCCCATTGGTAATGTTGTGAGGGCATTCTTGAAAGTCTGCTCGAAACCGAGGAACTTGAGGATCGAGAGATTTACAGACGGATGGAAGCGGAGACCTCCCTTGTATGGGCCGATAGCGGAATTGAACTGCACACGGTAACCCGTATTGGTCTGAATCTCACCGTTATCATCAACCCATGTCACCTTGAAGGTAAGTATGCGCTCCGGTTCTACGATGCGCTCCACAATCTTTGCATCTTCAAATTCAGGATGCTGATTGTAAACTTCCTCCACAGACTCCAACACTTCATGTACCGCCTGGAGATATTCCTTCTCGTATGGGTACTTAGCCTCGAGAGAGGCCATCAATTGTTTAGTATTCATATATCGCTATTAATTAAATGGTCGTATATCTATCGACTTCACGCGACATGACAGTGGGGAGGCTGTATGGGTGGAAACCGACACTTGGTCTATTTTACTTCCCAGGTAGAACCGCTTCGAAGGAGGTCATCGACACACTGTATCTTCGACTTTGCCTTCACATCATTGACCTGCTGGCGTACTCCTTCATCATACACATCGGATCTGACATCACGGATGACTCCGAGCGCTACAGGGAAATCCGGATATTTCATATCGGCAAGCATCATGTGTATACCGACATTCTCGCAATGTGCATCATGTACGAGGACATCATCTTCGGTCACTCCATTCTCACCGATTGTTACAACTTTCAGACCCATTCCGTCAAGGGCTATACCCTTGTTGCGGTCCTTTCCGAAAATCATCTTCTCACCATGTCGAAGCACGATGGTCCTGTCTGCACGATACTCCCTGTCTGCAATCAGTTTATGAGCTCCGTCATTGAAGATCACACAGTTGACAAGCATCTCCATCACAGAGCATCCCTCATGCTTGGCAGCCTCGACCATGATTTCAGAAGTCAGTTTAAGTTCCGAATCCAGGCTGCGCGCAAAAAATGTTCCCTTCGCGCCCAATACAAGACTACCGGGATTGAACGGATGCTCGACTGTTCCGTAAGGTGAAGTCTTTGTTATCGCACCGAATTTCGATGTCGGAGAATACTGTCCCTTGGTGAGACCGTAGATCTGATTGTTGAACAGGATTATATTGATATCGACATTCCTTCTGATAGCATGTATAAAATGGTTTCCTCCGATTGCGAGAGCATCACCATCGCCACAAGCCTGCCATACGGCAAGGTCCGGATTGGCAACCTTTATACCCGATGAGATCGCTGTAGCACGGCCATGGATACTGTGGAAACCATAGGTATTCATATAATAAGGAAGACGGGAAGAACATCCGATACCGGATACTACCACATATCTTTCCTTGCTGTAGCCCATCGCTTCAGTCACATCGGGAAGGGCACGCTGCAACGCGGTCAGCACGCCATGGTCACCACAACCGGGGCACCAGCGCACTTCCTGATCGCTTTTGAATTCTTTGAATGTATATCTTGGCATAATTTACTGTATAGATCCCCGATCAAGTCGGGGATGACGATTAGAGATTATCCTTTATGGCTTCTGCTATTTCCTGAACGAGGAATGGCTGACCTTGTACCTTATTGAACTGGGCGTATGTGAACTGCGGCATCATACCACGCAGATAGTTCACAAAATGACCGCTGTTCAGCTCGCACACAAGCACCTTGTCATATTTTGCAAACACCTCTTCAGTATTTTTAGGAAGTGGCATTATATAATCGAAATGTGCAAAGGCTACATCCGTTCCTTCTGAACGCAGTTCCTGAACGGCTGAAAGTATATGTCCAAAGGTTCCGCCCCAGCCGACAACAAGAAGTTTACCTGATTCAGGGCCGTCAACCTTAAGTTCAGGGATGAAGTCTGCAACCTTCTGCACCTTCATTGCCCTCTCACCCACCATCATCTGATGGTTTTGAGGATCTGACGAGATTACTCCGGCATGATTCTTTTCGAGTCCGCCTACGCGATGCTCACATCCCGCCATACCAGGCACTGCCCATTTGCGCACCAATGTCTCCGGATCCCTCTCAAAAGGCTTGTACTCCACATTAGGGCGGGCAAACGGAGGATTGATAGATGGATAATCCTTCATTGAAGGAATGAGCCAAGGTTCAGATCCGTTGCCGAGGAAACCTTCAGTAAGCAGAAGGACAGGAGTCATGTGCTCGAGAGCAATCTTCGATGCATTGAATGCGGCATCAAAACAGTCTGCTGGAGAATGTGCAGCCATGACAACCATAGGACACTCACCGTTTCGGCCATACAAGGCCTGATTGAGGTCTGTCTGTTCTGTCTTTGTAGGGATACCTGTCGAAGGACCGGCCCTCTGGACATCCACAACCACAAGCGGAAGTTCGGTCATGACTGCAAGACCCAAGGCTTCCGACTTAAGAGAAAGTCCCGGTCCGGAAGTAGTTGTGACAGCAAGGCTACCGGCAAAGGCTGCTCCGATTGCCGTACATATACCGGCAATTTCATCTTCTGCCTGGAAAGTCTTTGCTCCAAGACTCTTATGGACAGCAAGTTCCTCAAGTATGCCTGTTGCAGGGGTAATCGGATATGAACCGCAGAAAAGAGGGAGACCTGACTTTTCAGCCGCAGCGAGGAGGCCCCATGCTGTCGCCTGATTACCGGTAATGTTTCTATAAAGTCCCTTCTTCTGCTGCGCTGGTTCAATGCTGTATGTATTTGGAATAGCCTGAATATTGGCAGCGTAATTGAAACCGTCCTTAAGCACTTTCTTGTTAGGCTCTATCAGCTCCGGTTTCTTCTTTCCGAATTTTCTTTCGAGATATTCATATATATATTCCATCGGGCGGCTATATATATGACATGCCATACCCAATGTAAACATGTTCTTGCATTTTGCCACAGTCTTTCTGTCCAATCCGCTATCCTTGAGGCTTTCGGCAGTAAGGGTAGTGATAGGGGCTGCAATAATGACCCTGTCCTCAATATGAAGTTCAGTTATAGGATCTTCGCCAAGACCAGCTCTCTTGAGACCATCTTCGTCAAAGGTATCCGAATCAAGAAGAACCATGGCAGTTCTCTTGAGCCATTTTGCATTCGCCTTGAGTGCTGCCGGATTCATTGCTACCAGCAGATCGCAGAAGTCACCTGGGGTCGTAACCTGCTCGCTTCCGATATGTACCTGAAAACCAGACACACCGGAAACAGTTCCATGGGGAGCCCTGATCTCCGCAGGATAATCAGGGAATGTTGAAAGTCCGTTTCCGAAAATTGCAGACATATCTGCAAAAAGAGATCCGGTAAGCTGCATACCATCACCCGAATCTCCAGCGAACCTTATGACAACATCTTTAGTGTCTATTACCATAATATGTTGCTTTTAAGTTTAGTAGGTTAATGTTCAGTTCAAAATCAAACAAATTTATGAAATATTTCCTCTCATTAGACAAAAAGTCTGATGAAATTAACAAAAAAAGACCGGACAACCGGTCTTTCTATCTCTTTATGCAAATATCTTTATTGAGCCTGAGCAGCCTGTGCCTTTGCCTGAAGCTCCTGCTGAAGTTGTTCGAGAGTACGTCCTTCAGGAATATTCAACGCTACGCGAACCTCACCGGTAAGGTCAACACCCTGAGCCGGATCAACATAAAGAAGTGAATTCTTCTCGAAAACCAAGGCAACACCCTTGGCTGCCGCGAGATCCCTTACAGTCTTCTGAGCCTTCTCATATATCGGAGCCTGAAGCTGGTTCTGGAGCTGCTGGAGTTCCATCTGAAGACTCTGCTGAGTCTGCTCAAGCCTTCCCTGAATGTCCATCAACTCTTTCTCCTTTATTTCGCGTACAGACTGAGTCCATGTTGATGCCTTCTGCTGATACTCCTGACCCTTCTTCTGATACTCCTCATACATCGACATGAGAATCTCCTCATTTGCCTTTGAATTCTCCTCCAATGTAGCTCTTGCCTCATCCATTTCCGGCATCAGCTGTACAATCTCGGAAAAATCCACATAAGCAAATTTGAAATCCTGCGCAGAGGCAGCAAAAGTAACGAGGGCTGCAACGGCGATTAAAACGATTCTTTTCATAATTCTTATAGTTTATTAATTAAATTTTCATTGTTAAGATCCTTCACTTCGTTCAGGATGACAGGCTGGGGAAGATCCTTCACTTCGTTCAGGATGACAGGCCGGTCCATTAGAACTGCTGTCCGATCACGAAGTGGAACTGGCTATTTCCATTTACAGGATCATCAAAGCCCCATCCCCAGTCAACTCCAAGAAGACCGATCATCGGCAGGAAGACTCTCACACCCACACCGGCAGACCTCTTGATCTGGAATGGATTGAAATCTCTGATGTCAGACCAGCAGTTACCTCCTTCAAGGAAGAGCAACGCGTAGATAGTCGACTGCGGCTGCAGGATGACAGGATAACGAAGCTCTACCGTAAACTTGTCATATACATTACCGGCATAATAATTTCCGGTATTGTTGTATGAAGACATCGCTGTAGGAGTCAATGAGTAGTTCTCATAACCTCTGAGCGAAATGATCTCTGATCCGTATGTATCATAGCCTGACATTCCGTCACCTCCGACACGGAAGCCTTCAAACGGTGAATATCCCCAGTTCCTGTTATAGTATCCGAGATATCCGAACTGTGCACGGGCCATCAGCACGAGGTCTCCGACAAGCTTTGTATAAACAGCTCCCTTGAATGACCATTTGTGATACTCGATCCATTTATATCTCTGCTCTGAAGACTGCAGGTCATAATTTATATCCCTCCATTCCTTCAAACTTTTTGTATATACAGGTTCACCGTCCTCATTATATCCCTTGAGACCCTTCGATCTCATCATAGAATAAGGAGGAGTCAACTGAAGTGAGAAACTGAAGTCAGAACCCTGACGAGGATATATCTGCTGGTCAGTCGAGTTTCTCGACAGGCTCAACGTATAACTCAGGTTATGCGAGATACCCGTATTGAAAAGGAACTGATATGCCCAGTTCTGGAGCTTATATGTCTGCCAGCTCAACTGATTGTAAAGCACGAAATAGTTATCTGGCCACTTGAGACGTTTACCGATACCAGCTGCAAAACCATATACCTCCATAAACTCGTCGTTGTTCAGGATATTGAACGCAAGATAAGAGTTGGTCTGACGTGTATAATACAATGACATGTTAAGCGATGTCGGTTTCTTTCCAAAGAGCCATGGTTCAGAGAAACTTGCTGAAAGGCTGGTATAGTATGTACCATTGGTCTGGAAACGGATCGAAAGATTCTGGGCATCTCCAAGTGGAACCGGCCTCCATGCAGTCTTGTCGAAGAAACTGTGTGTCGAGAAGTTGTTGAAGCTCACACCGACAGTGGCTACGAAGGTATTACCTCCCCATCCTCCTGAAAGCTCCAGCTGGCTTGAAGGCTTCTCTGTCACATTGTATACGATATCCACGGTATTGTTCATCTGATTCGGGATAATCGAATAACCCTTTGCCGGATCCATTATCGCTTCAGGATCGAACTGACCCATTGATGCAATCTCTCGGATAGAACGCTCGAAATCCGACTGACTGAACAGATAACCCGGGCGTGTGAAAATCTGACGGCGCACTACCCTTTCATTGGTAAGGTCGTTACCATTGATGATGATGTTATTCAAAGTTGCAGGCTTACCTTCAACCACGCGCATCTCCACGTCAACCGAGTCTCCTTCGATATTAAGCTCTACCGGCTGCAGGTTGAAGAACAGATAACCATTATCCCTGTAGAGTTTCGACACATCATATTCAGACTGCTTTCCACCACCGAAAAGACGTTTCTCCATGGTCACGACATCATAGATGTCCCCTTTCTTGATCATGAGGATGTCGTTCAATGTCTGCGAGCTATATACCGAGTTTCCGGTCCATGTGATGTTTCTGAAATAGTATCTGCGTCCTTCATCAATCTCAAAATCGATCTGAAGTCTGTCAGGCTCGACATAGTACATTGTATCCTTGACGATACGTGCATCTCGATAGCCGGCCTCATTGAAGACGCTGAGCATGGCACGCTTGTCATTGTCATACTCGTTCTCCTGGAATTTCTTTGAACTGAAGAAGTTCTGCAGACGGGCATCCCTCGTCTTCTTCATCGAGCGCACGAGCTTGCTTTCCTTTACGTTGTTCGCGCCCTTGAATGTGATAGTCTTGATCTTGACCTTATTGCCTCTATCTACAGCAAACTGTACTCTGATGGCACTGCGGACTATAGAGTCACGTTTAGTATTTACCTTGACATCTACATTCTGGAATCCTTTTTCCTTGTAGTATCTCTTGATGATGTCTGACGAAGTCTTGGCAACATATTCTGAGAACTCACCGCCTCGACGAAGACTCAAACGCTCCTGCAGCTCTTTCTGCTCACCGCTCTTCACTCCGCTGAATGTCCATCGCGACACACGGGGACGTTCTACTATCGCAATCTTGAAGAACGCAGTATCCCTGGAAGGTACGAGAGAATCAATGCGCACAGCAACATCCTCAAAATATCTCTGCTGCCACAACCTGTTGACAATCGAAGACAGTTCCGCACTTGGGACTGTCACTTCCATTCCCTTCTGCAGACCTGTTATCTGGAGTATCTGTTCCGGAGCGAAATAATTGTTTCCCTCTACACTGACTCCTCCTATGATATATTTCCTTGGATTATTGTAATCTACCTCGACACCTCCAGCTGTCTGCTGCGCCCTGACGGAAACCGAGAGCAACATCAGAAGTGCGAGAGTGATTATATGCTTGATTTTCATCTTTCTCTATTTATTCAAAACTGCAAATATACGCAATTATTTGACTTTTCCATAACGTCTGTCACGTTTTGCGTAGGTTTCCAAAGCCTCTCGGAACTGTTCCTTTCTGAAATCCGGCCACAGGGTATCAACAAAAAGGAATTCGGAATATGCACCCTGCCATAAGAGATAATTGCTCAGGCGGTTCTCTCCTGAAGTTCTTACTATAAGGTCAGGATCAGGAATTCCGGCTGTAGCAAGATACCCGTCGAAACCATCGATATCCATTTTCATGAGTGAAGCCAGTCTTTCCGGGTCGCCCGCAGCTTCCTGCAACATCTTCTTTGCCGCCTGAAGGATATCCCACTTACCGCTATAACTCAGGAACACTATCAGTGTAAGTTTGTCATTACCAGAGGTTTGCGCCATACATGAATCTATAACCTCATTTAGTTTAGGAGCAAGTCTGTCGCGATTTCCTATTACCATAAACCTCACACCGTTGCGGTCAAGCTTGTCCATTTCTGCAGCCATGGCCTTGACCATAAGCTCCATCAATCCGTCGACTTCCGCCTGCGGTCTGTTCCAATTCTCTTCAGAGAAAGCATAGATGGAAAGGTATCTGACTCCTGTCTCTACAGCAGCCTCCACACATGCGCGGACACTTTCAACTCCCTCGAAATGTCCATAAATACGTTCCTTGCCCCTCTCCTTTGCCCAACGGCCATTACCATCCATAATCATGGACACATGTACAGGGATTCTGTTCATAGGTTGCGCAGTCATAAGATCATATATTGTTTCTGACATCTTCGCCCCAATACAATTTGTCTGTCAGGGCTTGAATGAAATTGGACCTGTTAAGCCGGATGCGCTTTAGCGAAAATTGTGCCATCGTCACTCTTACAGGCGTATCTTCAGGTATGACGGTCGTACGGTTATCTGCCGAGAACTCGATATATCCGTCTCTCGAATGCATGGAAAGTCTGATTTCCGAAGAATCCGGAACAACAAGCGGACGCATGTTGAGGTTGTGAGGTGCGATCGGAGAAATGATGACAACCTTGGCTTCAGGTAGGACTATCGGACCACCGACACTCAATGAGTAGGCCGTCGAACCGGAACTCGTGGAAATTATTATTCCATCTCCCCAATACGTAGGCAGGTCTATGCCGTCAACACTGACATCTATACTGAGCATGGCAGCGCCATTACGTCTGATGGTCATCTCATTCAAGGCATAAGGGCATCCGTCTATTTCAGGATTTCCTGTCTGCACATCTGCCTTCAATATTGCTCTGTTCTCTACCGTATAATCACCCGACAGAACAGCTTGAGCAAACTCTTCCGGTCTGTTCTCCGAAAGGAATCCCATTCTGCCGAGATTGACTCCCGTTACAGGCAGTGACTTTTCAAAGGCAATCATGGCAGCCTTCAGAAAAGTACCATCTCCACCTATGCTGAGCAACATGTCAGTATCCTCCTTGATTTCTCCGGAAGCCGCAGCGTAATATGTATCGCATCCGCCTTCATCAAGTTCTGCGACAAGCGACACAACCCTCTGATCTGTCAGAAATTCCTCCTTACCTATATATATTGCAATCCTCATTCTACATTTATTAAGTCATGCGACCAAAATGACTGCCAAAATTAGCACAATATTCTTTAAATTTGAACATTATTATATAATTTTGTCGGCTGATTCAACGAACGGACACATAGATATGACCAGATTAAGTGTTAACATAAACAAGATAGCAACCATCAGAAATGCACGAGGCGGCAACATGCCTGACGTACAGAAAGCTGCATTGGATTGCGAACGTTTCGGAGCAGAAGGCATCACCGTGCATCCACGTCCCGATGAAAGACATATCAGGTATGAAGATGTACGCCAATTGAGGCCTATAGTCACTACAGAATTCAACATCGAGGGCAACCCGATTCCATCCTTCATCGAACTCGTGCTCGCCAACCGTCCTGACCAGGTGACGCTGGTCCCTGATGCACACAACGCCATCACATCGAACGCCGGCTGGGACACTATAAGCAATCGTGAATTCCTTACAGACATCTGCGCAGAATTCAAAAAACATGGCATCAGGACTTCAATTTTTGTAGATCCCGACCCCAAGATGGCGGAAGCGGCAGCGCTGTGCGGATGTGACAGGGTCGAACTATACACAGAAGCATACGCAAGACTTTATCCAATTGGACCTGACGCGGCCATTGCACCGTATATCGCTACAGCTCAGGCCGCAAAGGACTGCGGACTTGGAGTCAATGCCGGACATGACCTCAATCTCGACAATCTCGAATTTTTCATAAGGAACATCCCATGGACTGAAGAAGTCTCGATCGGACACGCTGTCATCTGCGATGCCCTTTACATGGGATTGGAACAAACTATAAAGGCCTATCTGTCTAAAGTTAGGATTTTTTAATTATCTTTGTAAGATATAAACTATAACAAATAACTCAAATGAAGAACGTATCACTTGTAATCAGCATCATTTCATTGATCGCTGCAATCACATTCGGAGTACTTTTCCTTACTAAGGACACAAAGAAGGCTGAGGCTCCGGCAGAGGGAGAGGCGACCGAGAGCATCGCAAGCAAAGGAGACATCGTATATGTAGACCTTGACCGCATCCTTATGGACTACGATATGGCCAACGACCTCAGGTCAGTTGTTGAGACCAAGGCACAGAACATCCAGGCCGAAATAACCAGAAGAGGTAAGAAGCTTGAGAACGAGGTGAAGTCATTCCAGGAGAAGATGAACAAAGGTCTCATGACAAGATCGGTGGCCGAGGCTCAGCAGCAGAAGCTTATGCAGCAGGAGCAGGAGTTTAATGAATATGCTGGCCGCAAGCAGCAGGAGATTCAGGAAGAGCAGGTTGTCATGATGAACCAGCTTGGAGATGCAATCAAGACCTTCATTGACAATTACAATATTGAGAAGCAGTATGCAATGATCCTTACCAACAGCGGTGGAGCTCCAGTAATCACAGCTGATGCTGCTCTTGACATAACAGATGACGTACTTGCCGGTCTTAACGACGAGTACATCAAGTCAAAGAACGCAAAAAGCAAGGAATAACAATTGAAGATAGCGATACTGTCCTGTTTCTATCCCTACAGAGGTGGGATCTCTCAGTTTAACGCATGCCTTTATGATGAACTGAGCAGAAATCATGTTGTCAAGGCTTTCAATTTCAGCCGGCAATATCCCGAATTCCTGTTTCCCGGGAAGACACAATACGTGACAGCAGACGATGAGGCCGTACCGGTGGAGAGCGAATCTCTGCTGGATACGGCCAATCCTTTTACATATATCAGCACATACAGGGCCATCCGAGATTGGAAGCCAGATGTACTGATTGTCAGATATTGGATGTCATATTTCGCACCTTCGCTCGGATACATAACCCGAAGAATGAAGAAGCGCTGCAAGGTAATCTCCATTCTTGACAATGTAGTCCCTCATGAGCAGAGATTCTTTGACACTCCGATGACAAAATATTTCCTGACGGGAAGCACCGGTTGCATTACCTTGTGCGAGGCTGTTTCAGAAGATCTGCTGCGATTGGATCCTGACGCACGCTTCACCGTCATACAGCATCCGCTCTATTCACATTTCGGCAAGAAGAAGGACAGGAAGGAGGTAGAGCGGAAATTAGGTCTTGAAAGCGGGAAAAAGAACATCCTGTTTTTCGGACTTATCAGAAAATACAAGGGGCTTGATATCCTTCTGGAGGCATTCGGTATGCTTTCGGACGAGTATCAGCTCATCATTGCCGGCGAGCCGTACGGTTCGTTCGAGCCATATCAACAGATCATAGACAGATTGCCGGGCAGAGAGAGAATCTTCAAGACTCTGAAATACATCAAGGATTCCGAGGTTACGGATTTCTTTTCTGCGGCAGACCTTGCTGTGCTTCCATATAGAAGCGCAACCCAAAGCGGCATCAGTTCCGTATCATACCACTTTGAGGTGCCGATGATAGTGACCGATGTCGGTGGACTGAAAGAGACTATCGGAGACAGAGGTACAGGTCTGGTCGTCACTGACGGCACACCGGAAGCCATATGCAAGGAAATCGAAAAATATTTCAGCGACAGTTCCATTGCAGAAGAATGCATCAGGAACATCAGGCTGGAGAAAGAGAGACTTTCATGGAAGGGATTTGCTGAAAGGCTCATTGAATTTACAGAACAACTATAAACAGACAGATATGAACAGATGTCTTGACACAATAAGGGCAATTGCAGTTGCAGTCATTCTATCAGCAACTGTATCACCTGCACTATATAGCCAGAACTACGCCAGCACTCCAATTGAGATCTCAACTGAAAAGGTCAGAGTGGACGGCAAGGTCTGCTACTCACATGTCGTACAGGAAAGACAGACCCTGTTCTCCATCAGCAAGGCATATGGAGTAAGTGTGGAAGACATCTATGCATTCAATCCTTCCTTGACGGAAAATGGGCTGAAGAAGAACTCCATCCTCATCATTCCTTCAAAGGACGCTGTCAAAGCAGTTGCTGATACTACAAGCACAGCAGCCCCTGCTCAGGCACAGGTTGACAAAAAGGTAGAACAGCAGACCGAAATGCCTCAGAAAAAGGCAAAGAGGATACATATCGCAAAATGGTATGAAGACTTGGGGATGATTGCCAGCCAATACGGTGTCACCGTGGATGATATCATGAAAGCGAATGACCTCAAAACAAAAAAGCTCATAAAGAGACAGAAGCTTCTGATTCCATATCCTAATGAGACACCTGTTGAAACACCTGCAAACGAGACCGTCAGTGCACCGGACCAGGTGGCCATGGAAGAAGCGGCAGATTCTACAGCAAGTGCAGACAGTCAGATGGTCGTGATCGCAGAAAAAAGAACGGTTGAAGCGACCATGATCCTTCCACTTACAAATGCAGAAGGAGAGCCCAACAGAAACAACATGGACTTCTACAGTGGAGCATTGCTTGCCGTATATGATCTCGCAGAGAAAGGCAATGACTGCAACCTGAATGTGTTTGATATAACAGACAACAAAGTACATTACAATTCAGATGTCATCATGGAGAGCGATGTCGTGATAGGCCCGGTCTCTTCTGCAGACCTGATGAAGGTATTCTATGCAGCACCAGGTGCAAATGCAGTTGTATCTCCTCTCGACCCGAGAGCTGAAAGGCTCATCAAGGAGCACCCGCAGATGATCCAGGCTCCGACTCCTCATATTCTTCAGTACAGAGACCTTGTGAATTGGATCGAGGAAGATTTCAGAGAGGGAGACAAGGTTGTTATGATCACAGAAAAAGGTGCAAGACACAGCAACATTTCCGGTCCGATGAAAGAAGCTCTGGATTCATCATCGCTCCTGTATAACCCGTTCACCTACAGCATACTTGAAGGCAGGGATGTAACCGAACCGCTGATGTCACTGATGAGTACGGAAGGAGCCAACAGAATCCTCGTGGCATCGGAGAGCGAAGCCTTTGTAAACGATGTCATAAGAAACCTCAATCTCCTGATATACAACAATATCGAGATCGTGCTTTATACACCTTCCAAGGTCAAGGGCTTTGAGACAATTGAAGTCGAGAATTTCCACAACACATCAATGCATGTGAGTCTGGGCTACTATATCGACTATAATTCGAAAGAAGTGAAGGACTTCCTACTGAAATACAGGGCATTGTACAATACAGAACCGACCCAATTCTCATTCCAAGGCTACGACCTGACCAGGTATTTCCTGAGTTTGTGTACAAAATACGGAAAGAACTGGAAGGAGCACCTTGAAGAATCCCCTGAAAAAATGCTGCAAAGCACATTCAGATTTGTCAAGCAGGAAACCGGCGGATATATCAACAACGGAGTCCGCCGCATCATATACGACAAGGGATACTCTGTACGCAGTATAAGATAAAATGATCAGCAGCCCAACAAAGAATGGGCATTTGCGACAGCTGCTTCAGTAAGAGTGGAGCCACTCAGCATTCTGGCAATCTCAAGTACTCTCTGCTGATCTGCAATCCTCTCGATTGTAGATACTGCCCGCGAAGAAAGCGGATCGATTTCCTTGGATACGAGATAATGTGCTGTTCCCTTGGCTGCAACCTGAGGGAGATGAGTGATTGCGAAGACCTGCATATATGCTCCCATATCACATATCATAGAACCCATCTTGTCAGCCACACTTCCTGACACACCGGTATCGATCTCATCAAAGATCATTGTAGGCATGTTGGCATAACGGGCTTTCATTGCCTTCAGCGCAAGCATTATACGCGACAGCTCACCACCTGATGCACATTTTGCAATATCCACAGCATTACGACCGGTGGATGAGAATCTGAACACAACGGCATCCCTTCCGGAGGCTCCCAACTGAACTTCCTGTACGTCAGCCTCAAAGACTGCATAAGGAAGTTCCAATCCTCTTATGGATCCGGTCATTGCATCAGCAAACTTACCTGAAGAATTGACCCTCGACTCATGCAGACGGGAAGCTATATCCTCCATGGCCGCCTCTGTCTTCGATATTTCGTTCTTCAGGGTTTCTCTCTTCTCCTCCAAAGCTGTAGAATCATATAGTTCTGCAGAGAGTCTGTCCCTGACTGCAATCAGCTCCGCCTCATCACGGCATCCATGCTTCTGCATCAGCGAATAGAGGTGCGACATCCTGTCCTCCACCTGCTCCAGACGCTCAGGAGACATATCGACACGAGAATTGATTGATGCCACCTCCGAATAGATATCATCAAGCTCACGCCTGCACGAATCAAGCCTGTCAGACAGTTCTGATACTGACGGAACAAATTTGCCCGCGCGCGCCAGGAGTCTCTCCATTTCCTTTAATGTGGCATCTATTGAAAGCATGTCCGAGGAAGGAGAGAACATTTCCTCGACTGCTCCAAGACTTGTCTTGATCTCTTCTGCATTTGCAAGCTTCTTCTGTTCCTCCTCAAGGGTGGCGAGTTCACCCTCCTTCAAGGAAGCGGCCTCAAGCTGATTGAATTGAGCCTGATTATAATCCTGCTCCAAAGATATTCTTGCAAGTCTTTCTTCTATTGTGCGTAACTCTGCCCGCTGCTTTCCGAGAACAACCCACAGATCCGCACACTGACTGCGTAAAGACGCATTGTCAGCAAAATAATCAAGCATATCCAATTGGAAATGCCTGTCTGAAAGCAGCAGGGTCTGATGCTGGGAATGTATATCGATCAGATATGACGATATCTCCTGCAGTACACCAACTGCCACCGGTGAGTCATTGACAAAGGCTCTTGAACGGCCCGAACGGTTCACTACCCTTCTGACCACAAGATGTCCTTCATCCCACTCGACCTCATTTTCCTCAAGGAGCGCCTTCAGAAAATCATTGGATGCCTCGGTCTCGAACTCGGCCTCGACAACGCAGTTTTCAGCTCCTTCAGAAAGCATTGAAGCATCTGCCTTTGCTCCCATGAGAAGAGACAATGCGCCGAGAAGAATGGATTTACCGGCACCTGTCTGACCTGTAATAATAATCAGACCCTCCGGAAAATCAATTTCCAGAGAGTCGATCAATACATAGTTCTTTACATGTAGCCGGCTGAGCATGGCTGATTACTCCTCGTCCTGCTTTGCCATTCTATAGTGAACATCACCTTCCTTGAACTCCTCGATAGCTACAAGGCTTGGCTTTGGCTGTCTCTCATAATACTTTGAGATCTCGATCTGCTCGCGGTTCTCGAATACCTCTTCCATAGTATCACGGTCATTCTTGAAATCCTCAAGCTTTCTTGTAAGCTCCTTCTTCTCTGCAATAGCAATCTGATTTGCTCTCTTAGAGAGGATTACAACTGTCTCATAGATGTTTCCTGTAGGAGCAGCAAGGTCGCAGAGATCCCTTGTCTGTGTGTTTGTAGGTACTTTCTTTGCCATTTTATATCAAATTTACATTATTCATTCACAGGGATTTCATACATCCCTCCATATTATTATACCCCGAGTTTCAAAGAGGGTTTCATTTTTTTTCAGCAGATTCTGCATCATCTGTCTCTACAGGATTCTTTCCGAGAGCTCTCTGGGCCTTTCTGTACGCAGAATCAAGTTCTCTTCTGAAATGGGAGTCCGGAAGCTCACCTATGAAGTTGAAATAATCATCGATAAAGGTCAGATATCTCTCCTTCTGCTTTTCCGGCACACTCAGATGGGCATAATTATATGAAGACATGGCAATATAATATAGTATGTCTTCGCGATATATGTTTTCGGAGTCATCCTTCAGTACATTTCTGAAAGCCACTCTCGCTGCCAGATAATCCTCCATCTTGTAATACAGCTTCGCACCCTCATAAGCCTTGCGGTCAAGACGCTCGCCGAGATCTATAAGCATATCGCGGCAAGTCGCGATATGGCTTGATGAAGGATACTCGAGGATATATTCCGATATCTCATTCATAGCCTTGTATGTAGGAGTCTGGTCAAGTTCATACCTGAGGGTCTGGAGATAAAGACAGTCCAGACGGAGATATCTTGCTTCAGAAGCGAAGGGACTTCTCGGATATGACTCGAGGAACTTCTCGAAGTTGGTATCCGCAGTATAATAGTCCTTTGACTTATAGTTGCTCAATCCCCAATAGTATCTCACAGTATCATCACGTTCTGTACCTTCAGTCAGCATGGCCAAGGATTCAAAAAGGGACGAAGCCTTCGTATATTTTCCATTGTTGAAATACTCGAATGCCGCTTCATATTTAGCATCAGCATCATTGCTGTTCAGAAGCATTTCATACTGAGACTTGCACGAGCATACGGCGATGACAGCCGCAATAGCCAATATAAGATTTCTCATCTTCATTACATTTTAAGAAATTTCTCGGCATCCAAAGCTGCGCGACAGCCTGAAGCCGCCGCAGTGATAGCCTGACGATAAAGCGGGTCCTGAACATCTCCAGCGGCAAAAACGCCCTCAACATTTGTCTTGGAAGTCTTGCCGTCAGTAATGATGTATCCTTCCTTATCCACAGCGACCCATCTGTTGAAAACTTCTGAATTCGGATGATGACCGATAGCAAGGAAGAAACCGTCTACAGCTATATCAAATACCTCACCGTCATTACGCAAAAGTCTCGCACCGGTCACTCCGTACTCATCTCCGAGGACTTCCTGTGTATTGCAGTTCCAGAGGATCTCTATGTTTTCTGTATTCCTGACACGGTCCTGCATCGCCTCTGATGCCCTCAACACATCTCTGCGGACAATCATATATACCTTCTTGCAGAGTCCAGCAAGATATGTCGCCTCTTCACACGCAGTATCACCTCCACCTACAACGGCAACTGTCTTCTTTCTGTAGAAGAATCCGTCACATGTCGCACATGCAGACACTCCGAGTCCACGGAACTTTGTCTCCGAAGGAAGACCGAGATATTTTGCAGTGGCACCGGTAGCGATGATGAGAGACTCCGCCTCCAGTTCCTTCTGACCGTCGATCACAATCTTGAACGGTCTTGAAGAAAGGTCTGCGTCTGTAACGACACCTGTACGGATATCAGCGCCAAGCCTTACCGCCTGTGCCTTCATTAAAGACATAAGGTCCTGACCTCCTATACCGTTCTCAAAACCGGGATAATTTTCTATATCAGTTGTTGTAGTAAGCTGGCCGCCTGGCTGCATTCCCTCATACACCACAGGCGAAATATCCGCTCTCGCACCATAAATAGCCGCAGTATAACCTGCTGGCCCACCGCCTACAATAAGACATTTGATTCTTTCCATATAAATCTCAGATTCATGATGCCCGGACATGCCGGACCAAATGTTAACCTGCAAATATAATGCTTTTTATCAGACTTTCATAAGATATGGCTTTGCCATTCTGTAAACCCACCCAAGAAGACAATCAGGGAGGATGACTATGAACGGAAAGAATATCTTGTTGAGCAGTCCCGGCATTGTTCCGCGACGTCTATGAAAAGTCGCTCTTAATGCCCTCCTGACTGCCTTTTCCGGACTGATCATCACTGTAAGTGCGCGGGCAAGTTTCTTGAGACTTGGCTTGATTGGAATAAGAGGTGTATCCACGGCTCCGAAATATGCATTGGTCACACTCACCCCGGTCTTCTGACACTCAATGCGTAGCTCCCTCGAATAATTTCTTACAAAAGCCTTTGTATTTCCGTACATTCCTATGCCTGGCCAACTCATCCATGCGGCGAGGGATGATATATTGAGTATATAACCGCAGCCTCTTTCCTTCATTGCTCCCACATATTTGCGACAAAGCATCAAAGGTGTATTCATGTGTACCATCATGATGAGCTTGAGCATCCTTTCTGAAGTCTCTGCAATTCCCTGACAGTACATTATGCCGGCGTTGTTTACCAGCACCTCCACCTCACATCCGGCCTCCTGAGTTGCTGCGTACACCTGATCTGCAGCATCCATGGCCGAGAGATCCTGTACCACACTCAGCAGTTTAAGATCCCGCTTCATCTGAGCAGGCACCTTGTCAGAAGCCTCAACAGCCTCCTTCACGACAGCTGCAGTCTCATCAAGACCTTTGGCATTGATATCGACCATAACGACATTATATCCCTTGAGGGCCAAGTCCTTACAATATATCCTGCCCATTCCTGACGCTGCTCCTGTCACAAGAGCATAACGTCTGTATCCTTTAAAATCTCTTATTTTCATATGTGCAATTCAAAACGGGCGCAAATATACTAAAAATTTACCACTTCAGCCACACGGACAACCGACGCAATTTTGAAATATTCAAATTTATTTGGATGGTTGGAAGTAATTACATATCTTTGCCGGAAATGGATAACAGAATGAATACTCACAAATGCCCTACTATGGATGAGTTCAAGGCCATCCTCAAGAAACATTCACTTAAGGCGACTCCGCAGAGGCTTGCCGTACATGAGGCCATGACCGAGCTCGGACATGCCTCGGCTGATATGGTAACGGAACTCATCAAGGAAAAAGGAACTGCAAAAGTGACTTTGGCATCGGTATACAATATCCTCACCCACATGGCAATGCTCAAGGTGTACAGCTACAGGTTAAGTGCCAACAACAAGATGTACTTTGATGTGAACACATTCAAGCACATGCACCTGTACGACCATGAAAACCACATCTTCAGGGATGTCATCGATGACGACCTCATAGCCCTGATCGAAGCGCATTTAGGACGCAAGCGCATCAAGGGCTATAAGATCGAAGACATCGACATCCAGCTGGTAGGAAGACCTACCAAGAAGAAATATCTGATTTAGCAGTTACAAGCCCCAATCTGAAGCCGTGTAAGTCGATTTAGGAGCCTGAGGTACATTCGGAAAGTAAGAGAATCCTGTGATCTTCTCCAGATCGCTTACTGACATCATTTCCTGAGCGCTTACTTTTACTCCTTTAGGCGTCTTGTGACTTCTTACAAATGCAGCACACTTTATCTCAGAAGCGGTGCAATCCTTGAGAGCCTTTCCGCTGGAACCGCTCTTGGTCCTCATCAGTATGTAATAGAACATTGTCGGACGACTGACATCATTTCGCCCGCCATAGGAAATGGTAGCAGGGCTGTCAGTATATCCGCGCTTGTCGGTATATTTATCGAAATACGCACCGATCACTACATAGAGGGTATCAGAGCACACCTGCCCATCAACCCAGTCTTCAAGCGTATTCCATCCGCCACCGCCCGTATTGAATGTATCTGTGTACTGCGGAGCAATATTGCTGTAATAGAACACCTGCTTATTTGTCGCAGTAGAAGAAAGTCGTTCTGCCGATCCCAACATGTGACCCTTGTTGCATCCGCCTCCTGTACTCTTGCTGTTATACTGTATATCTGAAGGAATGCTTGGGTCTTTCGCATACGCATCTGTCCTGCTGGCTCCACTTTGATACATCTTATGCCTTGGAGCTGCCACCCACACCGGGCAATGATGCTCTGCACTGAAGCAGACAGTATAGTTTCTTGCAGTCTTTCCGCCTGGACCCTTCTCTCCTCCCGCACAGATATGATGGGCATAGTAGAGATTCTTGTCATTATTGTCAATCAGATATGATCCGGACTGAGAATAATTGATGACAGGAAGTTCGTACCATCCGTATTTTCCGCTCGTTCCGCTCGGCTGGCTTGGCGTGTCCGGTGTGTCCGGCTCTGGATCCGGGTCCGGAGTAGGATCAGGTTCTGGCTCCGGAGTAGGATCAGGTTCTGGCTCAGGTTCTGGTTCCTGATCGGGGCCAGGAGTCGGATCCGGATATGGTCTTGGGCCGCTGGAAACTGTAGTTCTACGATACAGAGTCAGTTCCTTCTGGCTGCCTGTATAGCATCTGAAGCAACTTGCGCTGGCATTCCACTGAAGCCTTCTTCCATCGTACGCAACATTGTTCACCCAAAGATATCCACCATTCTTATACGAAAACGTCCACTGATATTTTGCGTTTCCAGCAACTCCGTCAGTTTTCATGCTAAGAGAATTCGAACTACTTTCAAGACCGATATAGCCGACTCCGGTCAAATAAATGGTATAACCGGCGCCTGACTTCTCAATCACTGCCTTATATTGGTCTGCATCAGCAGAATCAATGCCTTCGCTTGTCAATAAGGCAGAAATATCCTTTCCATATCCCTTTGTATCCCCATATGAATTGAGAACAGTGACCGAACTGCCACTTGTATATGTAATCAGATATTCTCCGCTCCAGTCATCATAAGTCTGGGCTACCTTTGTATAATAGGCCTTGTCAGACTCCCATTCAAGTCCTGACACTGTACCTATAGGATTGATGCATCCGGGATTCAAGGTCAATGACTTTTCCACCTTCTTTACAGCCATACCATCCGGTCCTTCAAAGACAAGTTCGAGCCCGCCTTCGTATGTTCCGGGCAACATGGCGATATAATAATCTCCTTTCTGAAGCACCTCATCCGAGTAAAGCACTACATAAGGAAATAGATTAGCCTCTGTGACTATTTCAGATGCCGGATTAGAACAATCCACATAGAAATTTCCTGACAACGGTTCCTCATTATTGGCCATTACGATTACAGAGGTTATATCTCCAGAGGATTCTCCGACAGTGAACTTCATATAGCCTATGAGATTCTGGAACTGGAACGCCATATCATCGGCATCTGTCGAGGATACAGCAAGGTTGACTCCGGATGCGAAAGAACCGCATCTTGCCTTCTGATAGGCAGGTAGGTTCATCAACGCGATCTCGTCTGCCCATTCCTTTACTGCAGATGCCGGATATGCCGCATAATATTCATCTGCCGAGGGAGCCATTCCTGTGAAGACCGCCTTTGGAGAAGCCTCCTGAATGTCAGTTGTGAACGGTGATTCAGCACCGCTGACAGATATCTCGTCGCCCGGCTCCCAATAGACCTTGGTATCATTGACAAGAACCGTCCTCGAGTCAGCATCTGTGAGTCTGGCACGGAATGAAAGACTTACAGTTTCTCCAATCTTATTTATCTGACCGTTACATGAGACAATAAGAAGGAGAGCAGGTAGCAATATCTTAAAAATCTTATTCATAATCACTTGTTCCAAAAATATCAGACCACGACTGATCTATCTTCAGATCATTTGTGGAACTTTCCCCACTGACACAAAGAAAACCCTCGGTCTGTACATCCATGGTGCAGACCTGAGGGCTTACATATAAACGCTCAAGAATATCCATATTCTCTTATTTAAACGACTGGAAAGATGTCCAGTCAGCATTTGTTTCGGATGTTGCTTCAACAGTATCCGGCAGGTTCACGAAAAAGTCCATTCCCGTCCACTGCTCGATCTGGTCGACAGAAACAGCGTAATTGGTATAACTGCCACTATAAGTCTTATGCTCAAACCAGAAACCGATTGTACTCGCAGAAGTTACGGTAGAACCCGACCGCTTCACCTTCATGATTACCTTATAAAAGTAATTAGGCACCGGGCATTGCTTCGTATCCTTACTTGGTGTGATATACTTGATGCTTTCCGTACCTCCGACCTTTCTGAAGGCAACGCCCGTAACGACATAAAGCGTATCACTTTTAACCTCACCACGGACGCCAGTCTCCAAAGCCTGCCAGATTCCACCATTGAAACTATTCTGAATCTGCGGAACCTGATTGGTTGCATAATAAGCCTGTTTGAGCATCTCAGAATTTCCATCTCTGGAAGCATCAGGAAGCAGATGGCCACGGGAATAATCTTCCACGCCATAGCTTCCGCTCCAGATATTGATCTGCTCCGACTCCTCCAGATTAGGATTTGGTTTCCAGCTCGCGCTGGCACTTCCTCCCATAACAGACCTATACAACGGATATGCAGTCCACAATGTCGTATACATCGACCTGTCAAAAAGGTAGCTGTAGTTTCTTGCAGAACCCACCTTGAAATAACTCACGAAATTATCTGAATCATTCGCATTAGGATCCGCAGGCATTTCCAGCCATCCGCAATTCAATGCAGGCTGTTGAGTGTTTCCATTCTCATACCCGCCTGTTCCGGAGCCAGTTCCGCTTCCACTCCCATCACCTTCACCGGAGCCGCTTCCGGAACCGGAAGATCCACTGTCCCCAGTGGACCCTCCGCCTTCCGTAGGCTCATCACCCCCGACGCCTCCGCCGGATGATGGTCAGTTGAGTCTATACAATTGACCAGCTAACTGATTAGACGAAAGTTTATACCATCTGAACTTATTCTGACTACTGCCATTACCATGAAAATAATATTCGTTATTCACTACCGAACGCAATCCCTCTGTAATATCATAAGTCATATAAGTCGGGGTTGTTTTAGAGCTAGGTTTTGATGTACTTGTCTGCAAATACTGACCATTCGGTAACTTAACTGCGTATTGACCAGATGTTGAACCTTCTTCCAAAATTATTGCGTAAGCATTAACTGCGTCAGAAGCCACAATTTTGCTATCCTCTATGGTAACTGCTGCTGATTTACCCCATGAATTATCTGACACATCACCTGTAAATACATATCCTTTATCTAAAACATACAAATAGGTACCCGAACCAGGAGTAGCTGTTGTAACCTTAACATAGTGGGTTCCTCC
>JAEIGA010003494.1_pt1 | contig 24595 bp, 29 predicted proteins | sample 9270691 | NCBI WGS metagenome assembly JAEIGA01 (sample SAMN17057246, study PRJNA624740) | gut metagenome | biome: biome; isolation source: fecal sample | host: Bos grunniens | place: China: Xizang | collected 2019
CCTGCTTCAATATCACTCATACGAGCATAAATAGTTTTTAATGAAGTTCCTATTGATTCAGGAGCTTCTCTAGTTACAGATACAATAGTAGCTAATTGAGCATTTAATTGATCAACATCTACGCCCATAATATTTGCGGCAGATGCTACTTTTGACATACCTACACTTAATTCTTCAAGATCTGCAGCTGTGGTTGCAGCCGTTGCTGCTAATTTATCTACATATAATTCTGTTTCTGCCGCACTTACTTTATAACCATTTCAAACTGCTGTTAATTGTTCTGATACTTGAGCAGTAGATTGCCCTGTAACATTTGCAGCTTTTAAAGTTGTTTCAGTTCTTGCGGCAGTCTCTTCATCATTCAAACCTTGTTGATAGTAAATTAAAGATGCTTCAGTATAATCTCTTGTTGATTTTCCTAATCCTTGAGCCGCTTTATTTGCCTGTAAAGCAAATTGGTTCATACTTTCAGCTGATTTATCTGTAACAATTCTAATATCATTTAAAGAACTATCTAATTTTACAGTATATTCATAAGCTTTTTGAATTGAATTTGTTAAATTATTAAAAATACTTGAAGAAATACCATATCTAACAGTATTTTTAAAAGTGGTCGCCATTTTATCTAAAAATTCATTAGATTGTTTTAAAGCCGCATTTTGAGTAATAATAGAAGTCTCTATTTTTCTAAATGCATTCGCTCCCGTTGCTCCAATCGCATTAAAATCTTTTTGTATTTTATTTAAATCTAATTTATTTAATTCAGTGTTTAATTCTCTTAAATTAAAAGTTCCTAAATTAGAATTAAAACTTTTTTCTAATATATTTTGTAATTGATTGGCATCAGACTTTAAATCATTATAGACTTGTCTTACTTTATCTATATCAGCAGTATCCATTTTTAATTGCATAGTCGTAAAGCCCATTTTCTGAATCTGCTGTAATTCAGTTTGAAGAGCATTTAAAGCTGACTTATCAATATTAAAATTGATACCATATGTAATTTGTCTCCCATAGTCAAATTTTGCCATATCCTTTTTTCTCCTTATTCTCTTATATTTCATTTTTTCCAAAAAGAAAAAACCTTTTTATCACAAATATGTGATAAAAAGGTTAATAAAATTAATTTAATATACCCAATTAAAATTATGCTTCAGGTAATACTGGTCTACCACCATTTGCTGCTGTAGCAAAATCAACTACAGCTTGATATTTCTTAGGATCAAATTCATCCATTATCTTTTTTGCGGCCTCCGCATTTTTTGGTAAGTCTGTAATTAATTGATTAAAGATGGCTGCCGCAGTAGTATTATATTTTAATTCATCTTCTATTTTTTGATTTAATAAATTTAATAAAGATTCATATTCTTTTTTATTCATATTTATCAATACATTATCTATTAAACCATTGCTCATTAAACAATCATATAATTTATATTCATCTTCTCTTTGTTTCTCTGTAAAAGTTAAATTTGTATATAAATATACTAAATGTAAATGAAAATAAGCATCAATTTTAATAGGACTATATAATCTATCTTCTCTTGCTTTTTGACAAGTAATATCTATTAAATCAATCTTATCTTGTAGAGGCAAATATTGTAGAACTTCAATTTTACTTCCATTAAAATCAAATTCTTTAATTTCCTCTTTTGTTTTTAATTTTAAATTTGCATAACTTACTTTTGCCATTTAAAATCCTCCTTTTTTCTCCTTTTATTATATAATGATTTTTTTAAAAAATCAATTAACTAGTAAAGTAACTTTTAATAAAATAAACAAAGTTAATTGGTTAATCCCTTAAAATAAAATCAATTAAGTTTATAGCGTATATTTTATTTTTTTCGTTCTTTTTCTTTACTAGTTAATTAAAATTGTAAACTATTTATATCATAAGAAATAGATACATTTAATTTATGAATTTGACTAATTATATTTTCAATACGAATATCAGCACCATTATCTCCAGCTACTTTATCATTTCTTATCTTTGGAGAGGTAATATTACTTTCATGAGAAATTTTAAAACTTTTATTTCTTAATAAATCATTATCTAAAATCTTTTGAGTATCTATAACTTTAACTTTTCCAGTTTTGCTATCCATTAAAACAAAAACATTTGCATTTTCACTATTTGATTTTAATGGGTTCCCGCTTGAGAAAGCATCATATAAAAGCTCAAAACGAACTGCATTATCAACTTCTTCTTGAGAAATATTAACTGCGCGTACAGGTTGAATATTTGCTGCATGAAGATTTATTCAATGATTAGCATATCCACTATTAATCATAGCTAATAATGCATATAATAAACTTTGAGTTTGTAAATGAACACCTCATTTATTAACACCCTCTCAATTTAAATTATAATTTTTTACAGAAGCTAAAACAGATTCTCCTTTTACAGTAATTTTTACATCAACTTTATTTTGAGAGCTACCAAAGGTTAAACTGGAACCATCATCTAATACATGCGAAAAAGATGATATTTGATTAGTATCTAACCCTGCTAACGCAGATTTTGAAATTGAAATTTTAGCTCTTTGATCTCCTTGAATAGCTCCTTTTATTGCTTCTAAAGCTTCTCTTTCACTTAAAGCATTTATATTATCATTACATGCGGCAACGATAGCTTCACCAAAAAAACCTCTAATAGCACTTTGAGTTGTATTAAAACTATTATTAATAGATTTTGCTTGCACCTTCTGAAGAACAGATTGTATATTTTTTGTTGAAATGTCTTCTGGAGAAACTGTAACAGTTGAATTTGTAATTTTATTATATAAAGTAATTAATTTATCTGTTCATTTTTCAAAAGTATCTTTTCGCATTGTTGAGTTAGTTTTAAATTTATCTAATAATTCTTTAAATTCTTTTACATCTGCTCGTAAACTTTTTAATTCTGCTGTAGTATCTGTAACACCAGAGAATTGTCCTTTTGAAAATTGCGCAATATTTCCTTCTGAAAATTTATTTAAAGCTTCTGTAGAGGTGACTTCTTCTAGTAAAGTATAAATATAATCTACCCTTTTTTGAATTTCTGTGTTAACTATTTGTCCATCTATGTTCTCTTGCATATCAGAATTTTCTTTTAATCTCATTTCTAGCTGAGAAATAGTAGATGGAGAAATTTCTTGAATAGTCCCTAATCTTTGTTTTTTATACTGCTCAAAAGGAGTTATACTAAAATTACTTCCTCCTTTTTTATTAGTACCATAATTTATGTAATTAGTAGTCATAAAATGGACATAATTTCCTATAGCTCCCATAAATTTCTCCTTTATATATTAAAAAAAAGGAGGATGTTACTCCTCCTTAAATACCTACTTTATAAGAAGGTACTATAAACTAAATGCTTTCGTCATCACCAGGATGTTTCATAACTGAATCTAAGTCAGCACCTGCATCCTCGAAGTCTTCAACAACTTGAATTACGCATAAAACTTTCTTTGTATGATTGAAATATGTGTATCCAGGCATTGCATCCATTGTGAATGTAAATGTTGAAGGATCTCCTGTGCTAGCCATACTAAATGTGAAGTTAGATTGAATTTTAACATTAGGTAGAGTAATTTCAGCTGGTAAATCTTTACCTGTGTTTTGATCTCTAAATAATGTGCTAGCTTCTACATAGTAGTAACCTGCGAAGTTTTCTGCATCAATTTGTAATTCAGAAACAGTTCCTGCATTTCTTGTAATATAATAATCAACACTAACTGTGTCTCCTTCATTTCCAGTAGCTCCTGTGATAGATTTTCCATCAGCAGCAACTGTTGTATTCTCAACTAATTCTCCTGTTATAGATCCATCAGCTTCTGTAACTGCAATGAATATAGGAGCTGTTGCGTCGATTTCATCATCTTCATTTAAAGCATCTGTTAAATCAATTTCTCCTGTTGCAGATACAACAGCTGCAGTTGTCATATGAACATGAACAGTTTTCTCTTCATCTTTAAATAGACCAGCACCACTTAAGATATTGAAACCAACAGGTGAAAGTAATGCATCTTCAACTGTGAAAGTTAAAGTTTTCTCACCTTCCCAAGCGATAAGTCTTGTATTTCCTCTACCACCTTGAGCATAAACTGTTGTAGCAGCTCCTTCAATAGTAGAAGTTTTAGCTGTGTCTATGTAAAGAACTGGTTGACCTGGTAAAAATGTTGTAGAACCAATTTTTTGAGCTGTTTTAGCTTTGAAAACTACGTTAGCAATCTCGCGAACACCAAACTTCATATAATTTTCCTCCTTTTATATTTTTATTGATTTATAAAACTCCTTTTATTTCTTTCTGCTAGTATTAAAAAATCAATTAGAACATTTTTTATTGTTCTTCATCCTCATTATCTGAATGAATATCTGCCATTCAATCTTTAACTTCGCTCAAATCTTCTGACTTGGCGCCCGCCAATAATGCACTTTGATGCGCATCAAAAGCAAGTTTTAATTGAAATCTTTTAAATTCATCAAATAATTGATATAAAGAATAATTCAACAAAGCATTCATATCTTTGTTTTCACCTACTGCAAGAATTGAAATATATCTACTCAAAATAGCAACTTTTTGATTACTTTTAGACTCTTTAGCCACCACTTTTTGGCGACCTTTTTTTAGTTTTTCTGCAATTTTATTTGCAAGACCTCCCGCCGGATTATATTCTTTATCTCCGCCGCCTAAAACTAATATTTCATTCAATGCTTCTAAAAAAATATCATAATTTTTTTCATTTAAACTAAGCATTATATCATCCTGCTTTAAAATTATCTCAGATTTATCAAAATCTAAGCTAATTTTATAAGAAGGAAATAATAGAGATAAAACTTGTAAAACACATTGTTTATTATAATGCATTCCTTCATTTTTTTCTCTAATTATTGACATTATTATATTAAAATTACTTATATTCTCTAAATGATTTTTGTCCTCTTCACTCAAATTCTCTTTTGAAAATCTTAATACTTCACAACCTGTAAAAAAAGCATCTTCTCCTATATAAGCAATTTCTTTTATTGTAGGAGGGTGAAATAAAAGATTTAATTTTTCTAAAGGAATATCATTTCCAGATAATAATAATAATTCATTAATCATTAATTACTCTTCTTCTTCAAGTATTTTATCATCTGAGCCATGAATAGCTCTATAAGATAATGTATATCCTGATAAAACTTCATCTAATACTAATTCATTACATCCCATAAAATTAAGTTCCCCAATTCCAGTTAATTTAGATTTATTTAAAATTCCATCTATATAACCTGCAATTTTAAGAGGCCTAATTTGATAGTCATCCATAACTCAATAATCAGTATGACATATTATATCAAAATGAATTGTACAATCTCTAAATTCTGGATTAGTTGCATTAGGACTAAAATTATCAAAAGTAAGAATAATATAAGATTTAACCTTCTCATGTTCAGGCATAGCAATTTTTGGTGCTAATTTTATATAACCTTCTTGAACAAGAGTAGCTAAACTTGTATTATTAATTTTTTCAATATATTCCTCATTTGTTAAGTTAGATAAACAATCTTTAGTTGGAATAACTAATAATCTTAATAATTGTTTATTGTATATTTTATGGTCAAAAAACAATTTCGTTAATATTAAACTAATATCTTTCTCAACAGAAAGGAAAGATGAACTAATACTTGTCGAAACTGTTTCTATAAGGTCTCTTTTCATCTAATCCTCCTTTCTATAAAGAATTTATTGTAATTGTTTTTATAATATCTTCTTCTCCATCTCTCTTGTATATTAAATCAACAGAACCACTCTTTGAAGTGACAATAGTGATTGTTACAGATGTAGGAGAAACCCCATCTATCTTTGCTTTAGAGTTGCTTAGGAACCAAGTTCCATCTAAAGCATTTTCAACTGTATAAACAGATGTATCAAAAGGATATAAACTATCCTTTCCAATTATTGCGGCGGCTTCGGTTGGGGTAGGATCAGTCTCATCTGGAGAAGGAGTTACCTCGTCTTGAGATTCTTCACCGGCTTCCGCATCTTCAAATTCATTTGTAAAAGTTTCTCTTAAGAAAATAATCAACATAGTATCTGACGTTATATCATCTACCATTTGAACTTCTCATAATCTATCTTTTATAGTTACTTTTTGAAATCTACTAAAGTAACCTCTTGTTGTATCATCTGCTGTTATATATAATACCACTTCATATCCCATTTCGCTCCAAGAAGTCTTTCCTTTTGTATGCCATAGAGCTTCATCATTATCTCTGCTGAACCAGCCATAATAAGATTTGCCATCTATAATCACTTCATCTTGAGCTTTTCTAATAGTCCCTCTGAAATAAGCATTTTCTTCTAATATCTCTTGAATAACAATCCAATGAGTATTAGTTTCTTTTCAAGTAAAAGTATCTCCTACTTTCATATTAATTTTTCTTAAATCTTCAGGATCCCAATCTATAAATTTTTCATCTCCTCCATTTAGACATACATCTTCATAAGGAATTGAAATAATCTTATCATCATAATCTTCTTTTAACTTATCATGATTTATTAAACATTTAAATTCTCTGTCATCATCTAAAATTGCTGTTTGCGCTTGATAACTATAAAGCAAAGCTTTTTTCAAACTTCTCAATTTATCTTGATCCATTCTGTCCTCTTGCGCAATCCCGCCTTGATAAGTTAATCTTGTACGTAAATTATCTAGACTTGACATATTCACTCACCTTATTCATAAGGTTTAAACAATCAAAAATCATTCTTCTAAAACTAAAAAAGTCTTCGTTATCTAAACTCTTAAGCCCTTCTAATTTACTAAGCAAAGAAACATAATCAGGACCTATATCTTGATTAAATAATTCATACATCCCAGCAAGTTCTTCTATTATAGTAGATAAAGGAACCTCTCAATCGGTTCCCTCTTCTCTACTTGGTAATAATTTATAAGTCTTATTTATAAGCCTTTTAAAATTTGCTAAAATATCTTCTGTAGAAATATCTACATTATATTTACTAACCATTATCAGAACTCCTCTCTGTAAGAGGCTTCATGATAACATCAAAAGTTGACCTTACATGGCCACTTTCTGTTAGAGTCCTTCTCTTATATAATCTTTGTAAATGAAACCCTTCTCTTTCATATTCTTTCTTTAAAGTAACTAACTTTTGAATATGATTTGCTTGAGAAGTAAATTTAAAATCTGTTCCACTATACTTCATTCTTACATTCTCTATACTAGCTAATTGCTGACCTAACCATTCTACTACCATATAAGTTGCTAAAATATTAATTTCTTCTGAAGTTAATTTATTATTAAAATATCCAACTTTATAAACAGTTTTAGTTTGTTCATCAACAGTAGTTGTAGTAGTATAAGATTTTTTGTAATCTGAAACATCCTTACGAGGAAATTCAAATTTAGGAATTGCAGATAATAATAATTCTTCTAACATTTGATAAGTATCATCCTTAGACAATTCCATATACATATCATCAGTTACTTTTGCTAGAAAAGAATCATAAATGTCAGAAAAAGGTGTAGTATATAAATTAGCCATATTACACCTCCCTTGTATTATTTATTTATAATTTTATATTTACCCTGCGCGCTGCTACTATCTGTTTTCTGAGTACTAGCTGCTAGTGGGCTAGTTCTTCTTTTGCTTGTAGCCGCTACAGAGCTATTTATTTCTTCTTCTTCTTGATTTAGTCTTATTGCTGTATCTACATCAAAATGAGTTTGTTTCTTTATTGCTTCTCTTTTATCTATGCTATTGATTTTTAAATCTACTGCTTCTTGTTTAATTAAATCAACAACTCCCGCAGGAGCAAAATCTAAAGCATCTTTTAATTGATCAAGACTACCATTTAAAAGAAGTTCTTTAATAGTTTCTTGGTCATAATAATATTCTGGCTCAATTTCTCCTAAAACTTGTTGTGCAGCCTCATTATCTCCAATAATAAGATAATTTTTTAATAAAGCTCTTCCACCTCTTGCCCAAGATAATTTTTCTATCTCATCAAAAGTCACCATTTTAGTTTCTCCAGGACTAAAAACTCTACGAGTTCCAGTATCTGGTAATGTATATTCAACAGTGCCAGTATCTCTATTTGTTAAAGCAATAATTTTATTTCTATCTATCATTCGTTTTATACCTCCTTTTATCTTTCTATATTTTTCCTTATAAATAATATATAATAATTTTTCATATTTTTCAAACTTCCAAAAGATAAAAGAAAAGAGGGAAGATTAACCATTATAATTAATCTTTTAATTTCCTAATTATAACTTTTCTTCCCTGATATATAACTAAATTGAGCTTTCTGGTGATAAGCTTGTATTTCTATATACACAAATGTTATTAGAAACTAATGTAGCAACACCAAATTTCTTATAAACTCTAATTTCTCTTGACCAATCTTCGTTGTCTACTTCTTTAACTGCTGTAGGTCCTTCAAAAGCTATCTTAACTGGTTTGCTGTTATCTCCAGCTGGGATTATCCATGCATATGATGGATCTATAACTTTTGTTGTATTTGTTTCATCTTCATAAGCTTGATTTAAAACAATTACGTTATGTCCTTTGTAGTTAGCTAAGTAACCATTTTCCCATCTCTCATCTTTATGATTGTCAGATCTCCATCCTTCTTCTGGAACCATTGTTGCAGCAAATTCATATGTACAATAAATTGTTGATTTTCCATAAGAATCAGCAACAGCAATTAAATTGTCCATAGCACTTTCATCAAATGCATTTGTTGTAGTTTTATTAGCTCCTTGTAATTCTTCTACCATTGCGATTAAAGCTCTAGCGATTTCTCTGTAAACAGCTTCATCTAAACCTTCCATAACAATGTCAAGGATTTCAGCGAAGTCTACTCTTCCATCTAGGAATTCTTCGAATCCTATTTGAGCAGCGCCACCATAAGCTTCTGTATTTACATCTACGTATTTTCCATCTAGTTTGAATACTTCGTAAACACCTGCTAATCCAACTCTAGTAACAAATCTTTTTGCTCTACGTCTTGCAGATTCTGTTATTCTTGTAACGAATCTTGCTTTATCACCTTGAGCTAGAGTTTTGATTTCAGCGAACATTCCATATTGTTCCATAACTCTTCTAGGTAATACATCTGTTATTGTTTCTTCGATTAATTCGAATATAACATTTTTGTTGTTTTCATATTGTCTGTAAGTACCAGCTAATTCATTTAACTCTTTTCTTAAAGTGTCATTTAAATCAGAATAACTGAATTTATTTTCTCCAAAAGAATATGCTACTTGAGAAGAAGGGTTAGCATTAGCAACTGTCTTAGCTAGTTTTATTAATTCATTTTTTTCTAACATAATACTTTACTCCTCCTCTTACGCGATTCTTTGAACCTTAACAGCAGCTTGTCCATCAGCTAAAGTATAAACTTTAACAACTTGGAATTGTAATCCTGTGCTTACTGTTGAATCCAAAAATCCATTACTATTTATTCCCAATTTATCTCCTTCTGCATAATCTCCCATTTCAGTTTCTCCTGTAGCTGAAGATGCAGCTAGTTTTAAGCAGTTTGTTGTAAATATATCACCGATATTTGTTTTGAATAATCTTGGATATATAACATTATCTGCATTGTCTGATGCTAAAGCAACATAATCTTTATATGTTTTATAGCCATCATATAATTTTACTTCATTGAATACTAACATCCATTCAATCTCAGCTTCTGCTGAAAAATCTACTTTTCCATTAGCATAGTCATATTTTGCAAATTGACCATTTTCTAATTGAGCAATTCCAGTTGCTGGTAATTGAGCATAGATTTGTCCAGTTCTTTGAGCAGAAAGATGGTTAGGTTCAACTTGTCCATAACCTATTCTTTTCATAGTTTATAATTCCTCCTTATTATTTTTTGCTATTTTGAGTATCTATACAAGCAGAAATCCATGCAGGTACAGCTTCATCTTCTTGAGGAAGATTGAATGTTGTTTCTGGTGAATTTTCTTCTTCTATATTCTTATCATTTTTTTCTGAATCCTCTGAATCAAAATTAACCTTTTTTCTTACACAAATTACAGATAATTTAGATTCAATCTCATCTAAGCTATAAGTTTTGATATTTTCTACTACATCTTTTTTATCTTCATCTGTTAACATATAGAAACTATCAATTAAAGCATGTTTTTTCTCTAATTCAACTGTTTCTTTGAATTCTACTAACTCTGCATATTTATTTTCTAAATCTGCATAAGATGCTTGTAGTTTTTTGTAATCCTCTAATGAAAATTCCTCTGCGGCTGGTTGCTCTGTTTCGGTTTCAACCTCGGTTGATTCCTCTTCAGCGGCTTCCGCATTTTCCTCAACATCAGATTCTACATCATTTACAGCTTCGTTAACAGGATTTTCTTCAACTTCAGCAGTTTCTTCAGCTTCTGGAGCTTCTTCTTCTACTTCAGTTGTTTCTGATTCAGTTACTTCTTCAGTATTTTCAACTTCCTCAGTAGCTTCTTCAGCTTTAACTTCTTCTTCAACTACTGCTTCAGTTTCAACTTCTGGAGTTTCCATAACTTCTTCTTCGTTTTCCATGTTTTTTCCTCCTTCTAATGCAAATTTTAAATCTTGCATCATAGTAAATAATGTTTTCTTAAAATTGTCATCAACTTTTGTAAAAGTTGTGCTTACATCTGGAGCTGTTACTCTAGCGCCTTCAAAACAAGGCTCTACATCTTCACCTAAAATGCATAATTTAGAAAATATTGCGTCATCAATTATAAAAAATTCCATATTTGAATTATTATCTATTGACCAATGACCTTTTAAAGTTTCTTCATCTAATTCCATAGATTGATTATTTCCTTTATCAAGTACTCTTTGAGCTTCCTCAAATTGACCTGTTCATAAATAACCATTTGTCATTAGATATTTTCTTGTTACAACATTTCCAAATTCATCAGTATCTTCAAAATCTTGAAATCATACTTGAGCATCTGGAGCAACAAATCCATAAGGTTTAGTTAGACAATTAAATTTAATACCTTCATCATCAATAATAATTTGTTCGCCATGATCTGCAAAATCTTCATCCTCTGGTTTATAATAACCTACGATAGGAGCACCTCTTAATGTCTTTGACATTTCAGTAGCAACCTCTTTATTGATATAACTGCCATTTCGGTTTTGCCCTACATATAGCACCTTTATTTCGCATTTACTCATCAAAGGATTTATATCCAAAGGTTGAAGATTTATAAATTCAGGAGAACTTATTGTTGCTATTGATTTGTGCATAATAATGATATCCTCCTATCTTTTCTAACTACTATTATTTTAATTTTATTTAAACTCTATTAATGTTTTTTGTCCTATTTTATTTTTGAGATTCAAGATTTTCTAAAGTTTTTTCTGAAACTTCTTTTCCTTGAGACTCATTTGTAGGACGTCCAACTTCTTCTTCATTTTCTTTATTTTGTTTATTTTGTTCATTAACTCTATTCAAAACATCTGAATTCATTGTTGAACTCATCATAGGTGGAATAAATACATTAATAAGATCAAGTACATCATTCTCAAAATATGCATTTGCAAGAATTGTACTTTGAGATTGTCCAAGAGCAATTTGTGCTAATAATTTACTGTAACCAACTTGCATTTGTTCTTTATACATTTTTGATAATTCTTTATAATTATAAATAGTTGTAGTTAATATTTGTGCTCTAAAAGATATCTTTTTAGATAAATTAAATTTTATTAATAAAGAATTTAAGAAATCTTGAAATTGTAATAATAAATTATACATTGAAGCTTCATCATTTAAAATTGATTTCTCAAGAGCAATATTACCATCTGTATTAAATTGCATTTGACTAATTCCAGCTTCATTATAAACTGTTCTTTCAACTTTAGCCAAATCATCAACAGTAGTAGTTGTATTTTTATCTGCCATGTCCGCAACATCTACATCTGCAAAAGTTGTTAAAACATCTATTCCAACAGCTTTACCTAACATATTTACTGCGTTATTATGTAATTGTTGAGCTTCATCAACATCAAAAACTAAATCGCCATTTTTATCTACTGGCATTTTTTGAATAATAATTTTTAATAATTTTTGAGCCATTCTTTTTCTGTCTAAACCTTGTGCAGCATCTAAATCAAGAATAGCAGGAATTACCGCAATTAAAACAGGAAAATCTTCCCCATTAATATTAAATTTAACAGCTTTGTTAACATCTAATAAATACCATCCAGAAGTATCTCCTTCAAAATCAGGAATTAATTTTCCTTCTTTATAAAGAATATATCCACGTTTAAATTCTTTTGGAAATAAATTTAAGATTTTCATTTTTTGTTGAGCATCTTTAAATTTATCATCAAAATATCTCATATTAAATTCTATTGCGGGCCTGCCGCATACATTAAATCTTGATCTACAATATTTAATTGGCAATTCTTGAACTTGAACACTAGTTATATTATCAACTATATAACCATAATAGCATCCATTTCTTACTACTTTTAATGCAATATTACCAAATAACTCTTTTATTTGAGAATTATCAAAATAATTTAATATTTTATAAAAGTTTACTAATAATTTTTTATCATTTTTTAATTCTTCATCATTTATATAAGGAGTTATCATTCAATCATATCTATACATATAAGCTAAATACTTACATAATCTTCCATATATACCACTTGTTCTATAGAAGAAATTAGATACAGCTTGCATTGTAGGTAAATCGTTTCTTGCAATAGCTCTCAATATTTTTTCCTTATCTCCAAAATCAGTACTAATTCTGCTATAAACAGAAACATCTGATAAAGTTGCATCTTCTAAATGTTGTAAACCAACTTTTATTTTAGAAAAATCAACAGGAACATAAGTTTCTTCTGAATTTGCGGTGTCATTAGAAATAGTAAAACCTTTTTTTCTTATCTCATCCATTCTATTATTAATCAAAGTTGACACCTCTCTTTGCTATAATTTTGTTTTTAGTATATTTTAAAAGCCCCCAAGCGCATAATATATATTCATAATATAATCATAACTAATTTTACTTTCTTCTGTATAAGGAATTGCTATTAAAATAATATTATGTTTTCTACAATATTCTCTTTTTAAAAAATCATTATATTGTTGTCTTTTCAAACCGGCTTTTTCCTCCAAATTTACTTTTTGCTATATAATGTTGAATTCCTTGATATTCTAATAAAAATTGTAAATTATCATCATCATCAAATACAGCAAAATCAAATCTAAGAGGAATTCCATTTGAGCTAATCAAATCATCAAAAGAATACTCTTCTTGGTAATTTAGTCCCGCGTGCTCAAATATTTCTTCTATTTTGATTTCTCCTCGACTCGCTCTCATTCTACCTCCTGTATAAATATATATACATAGATATAATTTTTTATATACTAATACATTTCTAATATATATTTATTTTTTTCATAATAAATTAATCATAATCTGCCCAAATTTACTTTTAGTTTAAAAATAAAAATTGAGAAATATCTCTTTTCTTTCTTTTTTTCTTTCTATCTTCATCTTGTTTTATATAATATAATCCATATTCAAAAGCAGAAAATTTATCTTTAGGAATCCCGCGGCTAGATTGTTTTAAAATAATATTTGCACCTTCATTTTCTTCAACCAAATTTAACATTTGTGTTTTTAAAATTGTTGTTAAAGTAAAAGGTTTTAAATAATCTGCCCTTTTATCTCCAGACATAGTTTGTCCTACTTTTGTAGATAATAGTTTAACCTTAGCTTGAGTTTCATCAATTAAAAATTTAATTTTTCCATTTAATAATTGAGTTTGTACATAGCTATGTGCTTCTGTATTTATTGGTAAATTTGCTTTAATTAAATACATAGCATTACTTTCAACTCCAGGTCCGCTCACTTTTTTATATTGTTCAGTTATATCTTCATTAGTTCCGCCTTCAACTCCGAAAGGGGCAAGATCATCACCAGATTCAGGATCAACTTGTGCTTTTGTCATAAAATCAACCAAGCCAATACCTAAACCATTAGCATCAATTACAACAGAACGAGCTTTATATTTATAAAATAATCTTTTTATATGGATAGCTTGCTGTTCAAAATCTTCTGCTTCATAACTATATAAATTTACTAATGTTTTTAATGCGGCGCCTTGTAATTGCGGAGTTACTTTAAAAACACATACTTCTGTTGTACATTTTAAACGACCAACGTCAACTCCTAATACATAAAAAGCAGTTTTATTTGAGCGACCGCTATATTCATACTCAGGTTGCAATAATACTCTGTATTTATCAAACTTCTCTGCAGAGAAAAACGCATTTTCAGCATCTCCGCTCCATTCAGATTCATATTCTCTAGCAAAAGAGTTGTCATTATAAGTTCCATCTAATTTTAATTCTTCAATGAAAGATTTTTTTAACAGCTTTTCCATAACTGGAACGCGCCAAGATCCTCCTAAGACAACCGCTTCCGCAGGGTCTATAATCTCTTGAATTAAAATTTGAATTAATTTATCATAAGCAGAACTGTTCTTCCATCCCGCAGTCGTTACATAAACTTGGCTCTTATTTGTAACTTCTTCTTCCACTCTTGAACCATCAGACAATCTTCTATCAACGTTCATGGTAGGAATAATAACTTCATTTAAAATAGTTTGATCTATTAAAATACACTCTTCCATCAAACCGCCAGTAGCTCTTTTACCACGAGTACTTTGTTGAGCTGCCATAACATCAAGTTTACTACCATTTTTAAATTTATATTCAACCATATTTTTAGATGATTTGGTAGCACCTCTTGTTCAGTCAATCTCATTCTTAATTCCAGGTATTAGTTTACAAATCTCATCTGCTTTATCCTTTAAAATACCCGCCGCCTGCTCTTTTCCTCCAGTAGTAACGAATAAATGAGAATTAGGATATAAAATACATCTCAACATTAAAACTAAAACTGATAAAAAAGATTTTGAATAACCTCTAGGGAAAGTCGCATAAGCATATCTATGACGCATCGCCGCGCGCAAAAATAATCTTTGATAAAAGAATAAGCTAAAATTTTCTTTATTATCAGGTCCGCATAAAAATTCAACAAAGATATCTGGGTATTCTCTTCAAAAAGCAATCTGTTGTCTTAAATTAGACATTTGTTGTTTTATACGGTCTTCAGATATTCCAACTTTTTTAGCTTCTTGATTTTCTACATGCTGTAAAATATCACTAAGCGCCATCCGCATCATCTCCTTTGTTTAAAGAAGTCTGTTCTGCAAAAGTCTCTTGGTCTAACTCTTTTTGTCTCTCAGCTTCAGCTAAAAAAGCCTCATAATCCTCATCCTCGACCTCGGTCGTTCCTTCCTCCAGCGCTTCATTCATCTCTTTTTGAATCTGAATTTTCTTTAAAGCATCTTCAATCTGTTGCCCAAAACCTAGGTCCTGGGTAACTAATTTATATAAATAATCATTCATATCTTTTAAAGTAAAATCTACTTTATCTTGAGGGATATCAATAGCATATCTAGGAATAAACCCTTCTCTTTCACACATTGATACTAACTCCCCAACAGAGTCAACAAAATCATTCTTACTTTCTTTATTCTGCGCCGCTGTAAATTTTGCAGATTTTCTTAAATTTTCACTTACTTTTGATAACTTTTGGAAAGAATCTATATCGCCTATATCAAGAGCTTGATTCATTTTTAAATTTGTCTTACAAATTAAAATTAAAGTATTTTTTGTATCTGCATCTTGAATATCAAAAGACTGAGTCATTTTATCATAATCTCTTTCTAATTCAACTCACTCATTTGGTTTATACATTCTTCCTCATTTAACAGCTAAAGCTATTTTATCTTCTTCTGTTAAATCTGCGGCAGGATCTGGAAGTTCATCTTCTCCTATATATTGATCATCAAATACATTAATACTCATTGGAGGAACTGGCACTTCCGCGCCTGGAATTGCTCAAGGAGCATTCGGGATTGGAACTTGTGCGGGAGCCGCTGGTTGAACTGGCATCGCACTAGGTATTTCCGCCGGTGGATCGCCTTCCGCATGTCTTGCTTCAGTAGAAGTTAATGTTTTATATTCCGCTTCTGAAATTTCACCATTTTCAAATTGTTCTTTTGCTAAAGCATTTCTTTCTTCTCTACGTTTTCTCTCAGCTTTTTCTCTTTCTTCAAATTCTTTTTGTAATCTTTCTGTATCTGCTCAACTATAATCTTTTCATTGTCTTAATTTCATTTTTGATAAATATCTACCAAAAACAGAAGAAGAAGTTAATTTATTTGGATCTTTTTCATAAATTCTATCTCTTAAAGTATTTCATTCAGTAGGAATATAAGGAACATCCATTTTTTCCAATAGTCATAAGAATGTACTTGGATCAAAGTTATCAATATGCATAGTTAAACATTTTTTACATAATTCTGTTTTACTACCATCTTTATAAGTGAAAAATTGATTTTCATCCATTGTCTTTCCGCATTTTTCACAATAATATCTTGTTTTAACTTTATCTGGCATAAAAAATCAACATCTCCTTTAATCTATTCTTGTTAAAAGCATTTTTAATCTATCTTCTTTATTCTTTTTATTGCGGCATTCCTTACAAATTGAATAAAAATGGTCTTTAGAAGTTTTATTTTTTGAAAAGAAAAGATTGTTTGCGAGTTTATATTCTCCACATCGAGAACATTTCTTCCACTGACCGACCGCCGCATAAGTATAATATCATTCTAAATAACGTTTTTGTTCATTTTCCGCAATTATCTTTGGTATTTTATTGCGTCATAGTGCGCTAATGTATTCAACAGAGTGTTTGATATGGAACTCGCGCTCTAGATTTTCTTGGATCTCCGCATTACTTCTTCCATCTATTTTATAAATCAAGAGTTGATAGTATAGAGGATACTTATCTTTTAATGCGGCGTCCACTGCGTTATCTAAATCTATCATTGCGCCTCACATATCTGTATTAAATTTTGCATAAGTTTCTTCTTTTAGAGCTGAATAATTACACAAGAGAGCACTGATATGAGATGGATTGAAAAAAGAGATTATTCCATCACTGTGCGGTAACCCTTGCTCATCGATGTGTATGTGCTCGCTCAAATCCGCATAAGCAAGATTTTGCGCAAGTCCGCGGTGTTTTATGAAAATCATCTTTAAGTAAGTATTGCTCTTGATACATCTCTATTAATTGTTTTTTTAATTTATATTTGCGTTTCCCTGTTGCGGTCTCCGCACTTTTTTGCACTATTGATATAGCTTCGCGCAAATTCTTTAAATCTGGGTTACGTTCCACATCGCGCGGAGTTATTTTTATTTTGGGTGTTAATAAAATATTTTTATCATTTTCTATTATTAAGTTCGAAACTCCATCTTCACCATTTTCAAATTGAGAAACAAGTCCTTGGTAAGAGGTCTCGCGCTTTTGAATAGTTAGCATGCGATTATCTGTTAATATTTCTTTTGTTTTTTCGGCTGAAATAATATAATTGGATAAAATTTCTATGTAACCTTCTGATAAGCTTGATATTGGAGTTTCTTTAATTATTTGGTCAACTAAATTTTTACGACCTTCCGCATCTAAACTATAATCTAGCTTCAATTTTTATGGTCCTCCTTCTTTATTAAGTACATTGTAAGATAAAATTTTCTGAAAGTCAATGGCGGAAAGGCCAAAAGTTTAAAATTAAGGAAAAAAATTTTTGGAGTCTATGTTCAGAAATCTAAAAAATTTTTGGAGTTTGTTTATCGATTTGAAAAAATTTTTGGAGTCTGAGTGATCCAGGCGAAAACTTTTTCAAGGGACTAAAAAATTATTTTCCCAAAAATGTACCCCATCAGAGTTCCTATTGGTACGTTTCTGTAGAGACATGGAGAAAAACAAATGGACTATTGAAAAAAGGACTCATAGTAAATCAAAAGAATTAATAACAATAATTATTTAACAATTATTCTAAAACTTTTTTATTTTATTTTTAAAATAAAATTATTAATTGATCGGCTTGCTTGCGGTTATGGCAAGCCGAATTTTACAGTTTACATAATGAGTAAATATTTTTGCGAACAAAAATTTGTTTTTTTGCAAACGTTTATTTTTCCTGAAACTCTTGAGGCTGTAGCTTTTCCGCTTCTCTCATCGTAGCAAAAAACGAACATTTGTTCGGTTTACATAATTATTATTTTATTTCTTCCATTTTCTGCCAATCCGCTTCAAACCTTACTCTAGCAAGGCTTACAGCACTCAAAATAATTTTTAAAAAAGTTACGGAAAAGTGTTGACAAAAAGACCTAATCATAGTATAATAGTATCAAGTTAAGAGAGAGAGCAAAACAGACAAAGAGAAAAGACAAACAATAATAAACTTAACAAAGACAAAACAATAAAAGAAAAAAGAAAAAGACAAAACAAATTTTGTAACAAAAATGTAATAAAGAAAATTAAAAAAAGTTATTGACAAATTATAATAAAAAGATTATAATTAAGATAACAAAAGGAAAGGAAAAAGAAAATGAAAGAAGAAATATTAAAATTAGCAAAAGAATTAGAAAAGGTTGAAGATGTTTACATAACTGAAATAAAAGATACAATACATTTAGATTTCAATGATTTTGAAGGATTTGATGAAGATTATGAAGAAGTTGATAGAGAGTATGTTTTACCAGAAAAAGTAGATAAGTTGTACGATTTCTTAAAAGATAATTGTAAAGAGCACATAACAGACTATTATCAAACCTTTGTATTTGAAGGCTTTAAGGTTCAAGTTGGTTTTACTTCTTTTGATATCTAATTATCAAAAGAAGTAAACTAAATAGACTAAACAAAGTAAACATAACTAAATAGAAAAGGAATTGAAAAGATTATGAAAAAAATATTTTTAGATTTAGATGGAACATTAGCAAAATTTAATGTTAGAAATGCTTTAAATAGATTTCAAACTGAAAAAGGTTTTTTTGCTAATTTAAAAGCATACAAAGGAATTGAAAACATAAATGAATTAGCAAAAGAAGGAAATGTTTACATAATTTCTGCAAGTCCAAACGAGCAAGCAGACAAGGACAAAGCGACATGGATTGACTTGTTCTTACCAAACTTACCAAAGACAAACATTTGTTTTTGTAGATTAGGAAAAAATAAAGCAAAAGAAATAGAAAAGAATTTAAATGTTATCATTAATAAAGAATGTATTTTACTAGATGATTACACACAAAACTTAGTAGAATGGGAAAGCGTTGGCGGAGTAGGAATTAAGAGATTAACTTCTGTTGCCAATAATAAAAGCGGAAGGTGGAAAGGCTTAGCAATTAGAAACTTAAAAGAATTAGCAGGAGTTGTAACATTAGTGTAACATAAATGTAATAAAAAAAGTATTGACAAAAAATAATAAAAATAGTATAATGTAATCAAGTTAAGAGGAAAGGAAAAAAACAAATGAAAAATTTATCAACAAAAACAAAATTAGAAATAATGTTAGGAAAGTTAGTAATAATGATTATTCAAAGTCTTATTGGTTTTGGGGCTTTACTAATGACAATTTGGTTAGTATGTTCACTTTACAACCTTATTTTAAATCATACTTGGGCTTTCATAGTTTTAGGAATAATTGACATAATTCTTTTTATTAAAATGTTACTATCTTAAAGGCGGGCGGGGAACCCCGCTTTTTTCTTGGCTTAGCGGTTGCCGCAAACCCTTGAGGCTGTAAGGCTACAGAGCAACGGCGCGCTACCGATTGATTTTAATGAAGCGCGCCGAGTTTACATAATACAGAGTACCGAACAGATTTTCGGAACGGGAAACCCTTGCTGCGCTTGGCTTTGCGGAATCCTGAAAGTGCCGCTTCTACTGGGGTAGCGAAAACCGAACATTTGTTCGGTACTGGCGAACGGGTGTTTGGTTTACATAATTTTGTAACATTATTGTAATATTTCTGTAACGTAAATGTAATATTTTTTTTTGCAAAAAACACTTGCAATTTTTTTTAAAAGTGATATAATAGTATCAAGTTAAGGAAAGGAACGGAAGAAAATGAAAATAGAAAAAATCTTAGATTTACATAAAATAGCAACAATTAATCCAATAACAAATAAAAAAATTAACAATGGATATAGAAAAGAAATTTGTTACAAGGCTTTCAAAACTGGAATAATTGATTATAAGCTTGACAACACGGCATATAATAAAGATGGAGATTTGAACAAAAAAAGTTATATATATCAAGTAAAAGGTTGCAAGGCTGAAATCAAACTATTAAAACAATATAACAATGTAAAAGGCTTTGAAAATGTATTAAATCAATATTTAGAAACAAATAAAGCAAATAGATACGTTTACATAATTGAAAATGAAAATGATACATTAGCAATTACAATGAATAAAAAAGAATTTAAAAATTTCGTACAAGAGTTAGGAACTTATAGCGAAACAAGAAACAATATAAGATTATACAAAAATGATAATATAGTTTATAAGTGGGTAACTGCAAATGCTTAGAAATAAACATTTGTAAGCACCATTGTAAAAAATAACAAAAGAAAGGAATTGAAAAAATGAAAGATTTAATTGAAAAAATAATAATAAGATTAATAGCAATTATAATATTTTTAGGAATTTCATTTTTATTACTTTACATAGTTTGTGTAATTTGTAATTTTATGTTAACTCATACATGGGCAACTGTTTTATTAATTATCATAGGAATTATATCAATATTTAAACTTGCTAGTGAAGGAAATTAAAAAATTTTAAAAAACTATTGACAATATAAAATAAAAATGTTATAATGCTTTTAACAAGAGGAAAGGAAAAAACAAAATAATGAAAATTGATAAACGAAAAAAATATTTTATAACATTAGATACTGAAACTACAAACAATAATTTTGAAAGTGGCTTCAATGATGGACTTGTCTATGATTTAGGTTTTACAATAACTGACAAGCAAGGCAACATATACGAAAAAAGGTCTTTTGCAATTAAAGAAATTTTTGATTGGAAAGAATTAATGCAAAGTGCTTACTATTACCATAAACTACCAATTTATTACAAAAGACTAAAAGCAAAAGAAATGGAAAAAATTAGCATTTGGCAAGCAAGAAAAATAATGTTAGAAACTATGGAAAAATTTGGTATAACTGAAATTTATGCTTACAATACATCATTTGACATAACAACTTTAAACAATACAATAAGATATTTAAGCGGAAGCGCTTGTAGGTACTTTTTCAAATATGGCACAAAGTATTGTGATATCTGGCACATAGCTTGTCAAGTTTTGGGAAAACAAAAAACTTTTCAATGGGAAAATGTTAGAAACTCAAAAAACAATTTAATAACTAACGCCGAACGAATGTTTGGTTACTGCGAACAAATAGACTTTGAAGAAGAACACACTGCTTTATCTGATGCAATAGTCGAAAGTCAAATACTTTCAAGGTGTTTACAAAGTCATCAAAAGGTTGATAAATCAATAAATCGAGGGTGTTGGAGAATTTGTCAAAAAGTGGCTTAAAAAGTCACTTTTTTTATTGCGGCGGCCGGTTATGTAAACTTTGGCCCCGGGAAAAAGACGGTCAAGCCTACAGCGCCGCCACTTACAGCCGCCAAAGCCCAGGCCGCGGTTAACATAATGTGTTTACATAATTTTGTAATGAAAATGTAATAAAAAACCTATTGACAAAAAATCCTAAAAATAGTATAATAATTACAGAGTTAAGGAGAGAGACAAAAAAAATCACCCCTTAAAAAAAATTGAAAATATTTTAAAAAAAGTATTGACAATTAAAATTTAAAATGTTATAATAAGTATAACAAAGTTAAGAGAGGAAACAAAAAAAGCCCTCAAAAAAATTAAAAAAGTTTAAAAAAAGTATTGACAAACAAAAACAAAAATGCTATAATAATATTAAAGAAAGGGTAAGAGTGATAAAAAATGAACCAAGCAAAAAGACACGAAATGAGAAAAAAATATGAGGCTAGAGACCAAGAAAGAAAGGCAATTCGCTTAGGCTTAAAACCAAAGAAATCAAGCAAAAAGAAGAAAGGGAGAAGATAAAATTCCCAAAGGCTTGATACATAAGGGTTAGGGGAGAAGGGAAATTCCCCTAGCCCACATAGAAAAAAATAACAAGGGGGTTACATAAAATGAGTAAAAGATATAGATTTACAAAACAAGATTTTGAAATTTTACAAAATTTTATAGATAATTATGTTGAAAGCGAAGAGCCTATTGATTTACATAAAAGTTATAGATTTGAGTGTAGCCCCTTTGATAATGAAATTTACATAAGTAACAAAAGAGTAAACAAAACAGATGTTCAGTTTAAAAAATGGTATGAAATGCAACCAGAATACACACCAATTAACATAACATTTTTATCAATATTACATGAAATAGGTCACATAATGACAAGAAACCAAGAAACCCTTGACAATAGGGACTTACAAGAAAACATTTACAATTTTTTAGAAGAACAAAAAATAATTACAAATGAAGAACACAATTTTGCATATTTCTCTATCCCTTGCGAGAGAAGGGCTACAATGTGGGGAGTTGAATTTTACAAGGACAATGAAGAATTATGTAAACAAATAATTGAAAAAATAAATTTAGAAAATTTTTAAAAAAAGTATTGACAAGATTATAATTTAATGTTATAATAAATTTAAAGTTAAGGAAGGGAGATTTAAAATTATGGAAAACAAAAAAGTAACAAAAAGAGAGTATTTTAACACATTAAGAGGTATTGTTGAAAACCTTGATAGAGAGGACTTAGTAGAATTCATTGACCACGAAATCGAGTTACTAAACAAAAAGGCAACCTCTAAAAAGCCTACTAAAATACAAGTTGAGAACGAAAACATCAAAGGCTTGATAATAGAGGGATTAGAAAATCTTGGTAAACCTGTTACAATTAGCGAGTTACAAGAGAGTGACGAAAACCTTGCAAACCTTTCAAATCAAAAGATTTCAGCTCTTTTAACTCAATTAATCAAAGACAACAAGGTTGTAAGAGTTGAGGACAAGAGAAAAGCATACTTTTCACTAGCCGACTAGTCTAAAAGCCTAGAGCCACAAAGGTTCTAGGCATTTTTTTTGTTTTGTAAACCAAACATCTGTTCGGGCGGGCGGCGCGTGGGTGGCCGCTCTGATGTACTGCGCGCCGAGTTTACATAATAACTTAACTTTTATACATTTTTAACCGGCGGCCGCGAACATTTGTGCGGTTTTAAAAGTCCTAAAATTAAGCGTTTGAGCCAATTTTTTTATTTTTTACGATTAAGTCATCATTTTTTCAAAATTTTTGAAAATCTGCTTGACAAACTAAATAAATTTTGATATAATTTAGAAAACAGGAAAGGAGAAAAACAAATGAAAAAATTAGAAATGTTAAAAAATGGAATGGTTGACATAATTGCTATTTACCAAAATTTTGTAAATAAAATTGATGATACTATTGAAATAAAACAAGGTGAAGACTACACTGCAAGCCTTGAAGATTGGGACATTGAGATACCTTTAATTGTAAGCGAGAGTAACACTGACAAGTTTATGCTAAGTGTAAGAGATATGAGCTATTCAGACGACCTTGTAAACTCAATAGACGCAAGTGTTTGGAGCTTTTTACATGAAGTTGGACATCTTCAAACTAAACAAGGCGATTTAAAATCAAAAATTATGCGTTTTGTAAGTCATAAATGCAAAAGTCCTTTACAAGATAAAATTTACTATAATATTCCAGAAGAATTAAACGCAACAGAATGGGCAGTAAATTATGTAAACCTAAATTGGTATGAGGTGAAAGCCTTTGAACAAGAGCTATTGAAAGCTTATGAAACCCTTTATAATAAAGTACTTGCGGAGGCTGTTTAAGCCTCTTTTTTTTATGTAAACTTACAGATCTTCACCGGTGCGCAATTATGTAAACCAAATGGCAAATCCTGCCATTTCTGCCTAACAAAAAAAAGTTCAGTATTTATGCGGCTTCCGCGTCTTTTTCAAAAAAAATTTAAAAAAAGTGTTGACATTTAAAAAGTAAAATGTTATAATAATTATAATGAAAGAGAGAAAAAAACAAAAATCTTTCAAAAAAAATTTTTTAAAAAACTTTTAAAAACCTATTGACATTTAAAAATTAAAATGTTATAATAATTATAACAAAAGCAATAAATAACCTTGAGAATTGCTTGAAAAGGTTCATAAATTAACATAAAAAGGGAGGAATTGAAAATGGAAAACAAAAAAGTTACAAAAAGAGAATATTATGGAATGATTTTAGGAATGGCTGAAGTTCAAGAAAGACAAGACTTAGTAGATTTTATCAATCATGAAATTGAATTATTAGACAAAAAAGCAAGCAACAAAAAACCTACAAAAGTTCAAATTGAAAATTATCGCATAAAAGTTATAATCATTGAAACACTTGAAAATCTAGGAAAAGCAGTTTCTATCTCTGAAATGCAAGAAGCAAGCGAAGAATTAGCAAACTTATCAAATCAAAAAATTAGTGCTTTATTAACTCAATTAGTAAAGGCTGAAAAAGTTGCAAGAGTAGAAGATAAAAGAAAAACACTTTTCAAAATTGCAGACTAGAAGTCAAGGCGGGCAAGGCTTACCCGCC
>JAEIGA010003495.1_pt1 | contig 24584 bp, 24 predicted proteins | sample 9270691 | NCBI WGS metagenome assembly JAEIGA01 (sample SAMN17057246, study PRJNA624740) | gut metagenome | biome: biome; isolation source: fecal sample | host: Bos grunniens | place: China: Xizang | collected 2019
AAGGTCGTTACATTACTTTCACCCATTGGGTGAAACGCAAAACCGGAGCAAAGCCCCGGTTTTATTGCCTCAAACGGCGATTCTCAGCATCCAACTGCCGAATTTAGGTTCAGTCGGCGTTCAATATCGACGATCCTGTCCGAAAAGCGGCAGAGACGGCGTCGCTTCATAAAACAGGAGACTTCTTCCGCAAGCTGATCGTCACAGACGGAAATCGCAAGCTTGTTACAGACGAGGATGGTATCTCATACGTCGGCGTTCTTCAATTCCTGACGAATTGGGATATAATGAATTGAGCCATAAAGAGCTCCGAGGAAACTGAATGAAACTTTTCTTTTTTTTGTAGGCATTACGCCACGCCCAAGATGAGTTGTTTCGTGGCGACGACTTATATCGACTTTGAGCATAGTACAGATGATTGATTAATTAAGAAGTGTCACACTCCTCTCACATTTTGCGTATAGCATACTGGCGGCTGGTATGTTCGAGGGAAAATGTGGTATAATTACCGTACACTTCTTTCGAAAGACTGGTAATCGTTCGAATAAGGGAAGGTGTATCACAAGGATAACTGTATTTATATGCGGTGTCCTCTGTCGTGCATTTCCCTTGGGCATACCAGTCGCCTCGAAAGAAATCACACAGAGGCACCGCTTTTTTCGCACACGGGAGCGGGGCTCGGGGTAAGGGTGTGCGGGAGTGAGAGGGAGGGAAAGTATGACGAAAAAGGCTGATGAAATTGTTCGGGGCGTTATGTATGCAGTCTTTGCATCTACTGGGGCTTCTGTTGTTATTAATAATCGCATCAAGGTTAAGAACTTTTTAGAATCAATATGGGAGTTTGTCTGTAGTATAGGTATAGGCGGAAATGAATCAGCTTATTTAGGCATTGCTACTTTTATTTTTGCTACATTTTATTTTTATGATAGTTGGACGTGTGAAAGTTCGTTTGAAGAAAGTCCGTTTGTTGTAATTGCAGGGTGGTTGTGTTATATCTTCCAAATGGCTACTCTTGGGAATGAGACTAATTATATTTCTAAAATATTTGGTATTTTGGGGACTGTGTTAATTACAGGGGGTCTTATTTGTGGTATGGTAAAGCAATGCTTAAGGAGGGAAAAGAAGGATATTGGTTTGCTGATGATTTGGATGGTTCTAAATATTATTTGGATAACTTGTTTGGGTTGTACATTAGCATATCCGAACTACTCATTGATAATTATTGTTGTGTTTATATTTGTTGAAATAATTGTAAGGTTTTTTTTAAGGATTTTTTTGGTGGAGCGCGACTAAAATAAGATCGAGAGTGAGACGTTGGTTGATATTCGCAAAAAGCATGAGGCTTGAAGGAGAAATGGCTATGAAACTCTTCGCGGCAGTTTTGGCTGGTGTTTTGAGTGTTGGGTTTGACAATAACCATTTCGCTTTGTTAGAGGAGCATTCAATCGGTGGTTATGGAGAGTAGAGAAAGTTCAGCTGAATAATTTGCAAGGAGAAATAACACACTTCAAAAGAAGAATGAATACGAAAAAGTTATTGAAGGTAGCACTTGCCATGGCAATTTCTTTTTGCTTTACATTCAATGATGTTAAAGCGAAGAGTGGTCCCGCTCATATTCAGGATGCGTTAAGGATTTCACTTGATTCGAATACGAAAGCGGATGGTCCATTGTGGGATATGATGTCATATATTTCTCAGGGAATGGATTACGGAAAAAGGACGGGTGGTGAAGGTATTGCTGATGCTGGGAGTGGTTTTCTAAAGACCCTTCGTGCTGAATTTAAGGCTGAGGGTTACGATAATCTTAAAGGTCTTGGACAACACCATTATTACAGTCATTGGGATTTCAATGGATCGATACCTAAAGAGATGCTTGCCAAGATACGCGAGTTATCTGCACAAGGGAAATTACCACCTGATGCCGAGGCGCGATTTGTTCTTCGGTGGAGGCAGTTTGTTTTTTCAAGAACGCAAGCTGTCAAACAAGTTTTTAACCTTTCTGGAGAAGGAGCAGACAAGGCGGCAAGATCGTTCGCCTCGATAGTGGATGATATTCACAATCTTGGGGATTGGGCGTTTGATAAGGATGTTGAAGGCTTGCGGTCAGTAGATAAGATAGTAAATAACTACTTAAAGTCGTGCAATCGAATTTTGGGCAAGCACAATAATCTTGTTTTGGCAATCAAACAGGAAATCGAAGCGCTCCCTAAAATGCCGCCTAAAGAATATGCACAGGCTGTAGTTAAAATTCTCGAATCGCACAGTAGTGAGATGAGTGAAAGATTATATCGCATTTTTACAAGATACGGTTTTAGGGGTAATATCAATGCGATTGACTATGCTAAGATTATTAAGGAAACATCTGCATTAGATACAACGAGATCTATGGCTCTTGCTGCGGATGAAGAGGTAGACGATCTCGCACGGATGATGTCAATTAAACGCATGTTCAAAACCAGTCCGATAGCTAGGGCATATGAGAAAAATGTAATGAAGGTTTCGGAGAATATTGCCAATCGGCTAAATGGTGCGCTTGAGAGGCAATTCAATCAGGATCAGAGGTTGGTCAAGTCTCTCGCGGCAAAAGGATGCGCAGAGATCAAGACCACGACTGGTATATTACAGACAATAGAACTGGAAAATGGTACAACCGTAAAAGTGCTTCATGTTCCCGTGGAGAATGTTGCAAAGGGAATTAACGCAGGATTGTCTGCCGGTATTATGACTTTTATTCTCTCCGAAGGTGTGACAGCTTACTGTTATTTTAAAGGCGAGATCAGTAAGGATAAGTTTGTGCTTGAGTCTGCAAAAAACTGTACAGCTGGATTGTTGACTGGAACAACTACCTTTGTCGCAGTAACGCTAGGTGCGACGCCAGGCGGGCCTATTGTGCTTGGTATCGGAATTGGGACGTATTTACTTTGCGATATTGTGTTTACGCGAATCGAACGAGCAATAGATTATCGGCGGTTTCACATTGAGGATATGCTTGGAGAATTTCCTATTGAGTTTCAAAGGCGAAGATCAACGCTTGAGTATGACGGGTATGAGAACCTTTTACAATATGCGGGGAATAAGTCGCTGATTGATTTCAAGGGCTCGGAAATCTCTATTATTGAATATAAGGGTGAAGAAGAATCCTTATTACAATTTAAACCCAAGGAGAAAAGTCTCCTTGAACAATAAAAGGAAGTTAGTATGAATGAAATGAATATTGCGAAGTTGCGTTTTCGAGCGCGAATAACAGCAGTAATAGCATTGCTTGTTGGCATTCTTATTGGGGTATTTCTTAAGAATCCAATTGCTAATGCTTATAAAAATATTCCGTGGTTGACTCAGGGAAAGAACGACTACGACATCGAAGAGATTGAAGTAGACTATTTACAAATGCTTGAAGGAGTTAAAGGAATTTCATTTGAAGTAGTAAATGGGATTAAGTGTATCTGCAAATGCGATGATGCGAACCCAGAAGGTGAATTAGTTGTTTATAAGTTTCATGGTTATATTGGTGATGATGACTCGAAGAAGGTACAAAAATGCACTTCAATTATGTGGTGAAACCGTTTGTGTCTAATGGTCGGTTGAGCCTGTCAGGAGGAGAGATTTCACAAGTGTTACTTGAACCAGAGAATCTCATAGTTAATCCCAATGGTATGAAAAGCCTTCTTGAGGCTTTTGCCGTTTCGAAATTCAGCCCATTTGAGCAATATGTGCCTAATGGAGCTTTTGCAATAAAAGAGTTGTACAGCAAAATGGTAGTGATCAAAGTTTCAAAGGAGAAAAATAAATGAATAATATTCAAAAAATAACTCGTTTTATCATTCCTGCAATGATAGTTCTCGTCGGATGTCAGACGCAATCCCCCATTCAGGCTACGGACGGGGAAGATATTTCGGTTAAAGAAGTAACAATACCAGATCCAGATACGCATTATGAACTAAGTTGGAATAACGGTTTATTTGAGTATAAGGTGAGCGATGGCGAGAGATCGTTCAAGTGTCTTTCAAAAAAAGCCACACTCCGAGATCTTGCAAACTTTTCAATTAATGACTGCTACAACGGATATCTAGCTGATAAGATTAAAAATAAAAAGGCTCTCACAGCAGAGGATGGTATTCTTCTTTCGTTTATTCTTAATGCGCAATTAACTGTTATCGATACATTTTCTGTTGCCTTGCTAGGCGACATGACCTCTCCTGGTGCCCTACATGGTTTCATAGTTCAATGCAAGGATAGATCAACTGCATTTAGTCAAAATGAGTCAAACCCAGAGATACTTCGGCAACAAAATGATGCTTTTACAGAACTGAAAATTAATTTTCTTGAAGAGACCGAGGGGATTCGTGCTCCAATGAGAGTATGGGGTAATGGATTTAAGGTAATAGATCAAGCAGCGATAGCTGGCGTCTTTCAAGGTATCCGTAAAGAAGCTTTAAGCGCAGATAATTCTGATGGTAATACAGTCTCGAAGAATCCTTGGATTTGGACAGGAATCGTTCTATCAGGAGGATTAATAGGCGCTGGAGTAATGTATTCAGTAAGTCCCGATGAGCCGAATGTTTTAGAAGAGGCTTGCAATAAGTATAACCGTGATAGTGTCATTGGAAAAGAGCAATGGCAAGCTATGTGTCAAACCTTATCAACTTACAGCAGTGAACTCGATCGTTTGATGCGAGATATGCGAAACTACGTGGAGAGTGATGGTGTTAGTGACAGCGCATCTCGTCGCATAGTCGAGGATGCACTTGCGAATACTAGAAATGATTATCAAGGTGCACAAAAGTATCTTGATTATGCTATATATGATCTACCTTTTGGCCTATTGACATACAAGGCACGAGCAAGAATGAAAGCCTGTCAGGGATTTTTTGATGATGATGAAGAAAAAATGAAAGATGTTTGGGCTGATTACGCAATCGCAGTGTCAGACAAAGATATGCTTCGCAATGTGAGAACCTGGTACAGTGCAAGTGTGTATACGCGGCTCATTGAGTTAATGAAAAAAGAAATGTGGAAAACAGATTTTAAAGCATTTTGTGAAGCGACTCGACTTTTCAAAATCAATCGAGTCAATAAAGGCAAGGAAGAGAATGATATTTCTCCATATTATAATACAAAGATTGAATAATAAGGAATTGGTGAATCGATTGCGAATCGTTGGTGTCGGTTTCGGCGGTGGCGCAAAGATGCAATTCCACTAATTGGTCGCGTGATCGATAATCTACCTGATATTGCCCGCCGGTCCGAGAGGATAGCGGGCTAAAGCCTGCCTGTTCGATAAGGGGGAGATTTGATATAATTTGGGTATGGATGAGAGAGAAGAAAAGCCTATTAAATTTCGTAAGTCGCTACGGAATGAGAATATCAACTATCGCAACGGGTGGTTTTTCGTCACGAGCCAGGTGGCTCATAATAAGTCGATTTTAGGGGCGATTGTTGGTGAAGAGTGTGTTTTAAATTCTCTTGGCAAAAAGGTGCGAGAGTATTGGCTTTCGCTGCCTGTGAAATATCCAGAGCTTAAGCTCGATGAATTCGTTGTTATGCCGAATCATTTTCATGCAATTGTGAAAATCGAATATCGGCCGACTAACCGTGAGCATCATCTTGGTTTTTTGATGAGCCGCTTTAAGGGTGGTACGGGCTATATCTATGGCAAGATGCGCCGCGAGGGGGTTATCGAGGATATCGGCGAACATCTTTGGCAATTCGATTATTGGGACGATCTCATTACAAGCGAAAGCGAACTGGCGGGGATTCGTAAGTATATTCGCGATAACCCTGCCAATTGGTCGCGCGATCGCTACGGCGCCTGTACGAGCTATTCGTTTGGGAATTTGGCGCTTCTTAATGAGAGCGCCGTGGCGTTTGTGGCTTCGGCGGGAGGTGGAAGGGTCGGGCGAATAAAGCGGGCTAAAGCCCGCCAGACCGATATGCGGGCTGAAGCTCGCCGTACCGAGGGGACCCGCCAGCCCGATATCGTCGCGGACGGCTTTAGCCGTCGTTGCCCTCCGATTATTTCGACGTTCACGAGCGCGCAGGAGCGCGACATGTTGCGGCGTGCGCTTGCGAAAGGTCGGAGCGTCATACAGGTCGTGCCTCAAGGTATTCTACTTGAGAGCGAAATGTCTCCTGAATTGAGCGCGGCGTGTCGCGAAGGGCGCGCACTTCTTATTTCGCCTCAGCCCAGAGGTTCACGGCTTAATAAAAAAGTTGCGACCTGGTGTAACGAATACGTTCTTCGCCATGCCGATGAGATTTGGGTGGGTGATATTTCCCCTAATGGGATGCTTAGTTCCATGCTGTCGCGCCTTGGGCTAAGCGCTTTCTAAAATTATGGCTATATCGCGCAAGCTTAGTGCAGTTCAAGCGTTTCTGGGTCGATGATGTCGTAGATGAGGAGCAGGTCGCAGAGTTCTTTCGCTTTCGAGTGGCTGATGCCGAGTGCTTGATCGAGATTTGAGGCTCTCGCTTTCACGCCCTGGCTGAGAAGTGCGACGGTTTTGTGATAAAGGTCCTTGCCTATTTCATCGCAGAGGTCATCTACAAGCGTTCGCGGCGGCTCTTCCGGCATTGGCGGCGGATTTATGTCGCGCAGGCGGCGCATGACATCGAAAAGCTTATCTTCTTCTCCAGTGATTTTGTACGCGGCCATCAGCTCGGTCAAAAGGGGAACGGCGTTCGGATAGTCTTTTAGCTTCTTTTCAAGCCGGACGGTTTCGCGGAAGGCATCGAGTTCGACAAGTTCCGGATTGCGCTTGCGCCGCCAGGCCTGAAACCGCTCCCATGGGAAGATGAAATATTTATTGATAAAGTCATCCCATGCAAGGCGGATATGCTCTTCGAAAAGAATTTCCCACTTGAATTTCAGTTTCTCTATTATTGTCATAGATGTTCCTTGTGCCTGTTTGTTATATAATTATACGAAAAATTTACGCTGGGCGTGACATGAAACATTCCCCGTTTCTTCCCTGTTATTCCAAACTTATGTGGATATCCGCCTAAAATTGGGAAGAGGGAAGGCAACAAAATGAGCCACGGCTCGCGGCTTTAGACGCGACGCGCGGGTCATTTGTAATTTTTGTGGTAAAGCACGTATTTTTGACATTTATTAATGTGATTTGCTATAATATTGTTTTTATTGCAATTAAAAAGAAATTATGAGAAAAATAACTATTCTAATACCGATAATGTTCGCGCTTTTGGCTTTGAGGGCAGATTCCTTAGAGGGCGTGACAAAAGCAGATTTAAGTGCGATTTTAGATCGTTTAGCGAGACTTGAAGCGGAAAATAAAGCTCAAGCGGCGAAAATTGCCGAGTTGGAGAAGCAGAATCTTGCTTTGGCAGGTCCTCTTAAATCGCAGGATTCAATCGTTGCGCAGATAAAAACTGAAGAGAGTACAACAACCAACAGTACTGGGCGCATATTTACGACCGAATCGGGGCATAAGTATTTCTTGGCCGATAAAGTCGCGAATATTTTTGAGCCTTTAAGCGAGTCTGGTCTTCAGATTACACCTTACGGTTATTTGGCGTTTGAAGGAACGTGGAATTCTCACGCAGTAGATGCCGATGTCTGTACTGATTTCGTGAAGCGTCACGGAAAGGGCGGAACGACTCTTTCTATGCAAGATTCAATACTTGGTATGAAATTCGCGACGCCTGAGGCTGAACACGGATGGAAATTCTCGGGCAAGGCGGAGTTCGATCTTATGGGAGGTCATCAAAATGATTATGCTTTTCATTGGCGCCATTTGTATGTTGATGCCCAGCATGAGAGCGGTTGGTCGATTCTATTCGGCCAGACATGGCATCTTTGGAAGATGGTCACGCCCAGCGAGATCGACGGCGCGTGGCTAGAAAACGCAGGTCACCCGTATCGGCGCAGCCCTCAAGTTCGCATAACAAAGAAGTGGGAATTTGAGGATAGCTCTCTTGAGGTGCGCGCAGGCATTGTAAAAGGCGGTCCCGGAATGGGCGGTGATCGTGACGGAGATGAAATTCAGGATAACTCTGCTTCGAATTGGGCTCTTATGCAGGGCGCGATCGTTTATGACCACATCGCGCCTTGGGAAGAAACTTCTCGCCGTTGGTTGATCGGTTTAGGCGGCATGTACGGGCGCGATCGCGCGCATAGGCTGCTTGATAACGGAACGTTCGGCGGTGAGGATGACGAGTACGATTCAAAGATGGTTATGGTCGCAGGCGTTTTGCCGTTATTTACGAAGTTTACTCTTACGGGGCAGATTTTCGCCGGCGATAATCTTGGCGGCATTCAGGCCGGTTGTGCGCAGAGAGTTTCTTATATGCACCCGGGGCGCGGAAGAGAAGTTTCGACTATCGGCGGCTTTGCCGATCTCAGATATGATTTGAATGAAACATGGTCGTTCGCCATCGGCTACGGTTTCGACGATCCGACGGATTCCGAGGCGCGTTATGCTCTTGGCATTCTTCGTAACGACAGAGCCTACATTGACGCATTTTATAACATCAACGCCAATTTCAAGCTCGGTCTTGAATATGCGCGCCTCACGACCGTCTACGGCGATAAGGGCGAAGAGGTTGATGATGAAGTCGGCAATGACCGTCTTCAGTTTTCCGCTTGGTACAACTTTTAATAATGGAGTTATTTTATGGAAAAAACAAATCGCGCTAGTTGGTCTGGTCAGCTCGCTTTTATCTTAGCGGCGGCGGCCTCGGCTATTGGGCTTGGTAATCTTTGGCGCTTTCCGTATCTGGCGGCGCAGTACGGAGGGGGTACATTCATCGTTGTTTACCTCGCGCTTGTAGTGACGCTTGGCTTTACGCTGATGCTCACAGAAATCGCCATCGGCCGCAAGACGCAGCAGTCTCAGCTTACGGCATATTCACGCCTTCATCGCGGTTGGGGCTTTATCGGCATTCTCGGCACTCTTATTCCGATATTAATCGTGCCATATTACTGTGTGATCGGCGGCTGGGTGATTTATTACTTTAAGGCTTATTGTCAGATGGCTTTTGCGGGCGTAAATCTGATGGGGGTTGCCGCCGCCGATTCGGGCGCGTTCTTCTCTTCGTTCATTTCCGCGCCGTTTGCTCCGTTTGGGTACGCTTCAATTTTCATTCTGGCCTGCGCCGGCGTAATTGTGCTCGGCGTAAAGAACGGAATTGAAAAATCAAATCTCGTGATGATGCCGATACTCTTTCTTATGGCAATCGCGATTTGCATCTATGTTGTGACAATGCCGGGTGCTGCAGATGGGCTTAAGTATTATCTCATTCCGAATATGGACTGTCTTACCGGCGCCGACGGAAAGTTTTCGCTCGCGCTTCTCGCTAAGACTCTACTCGGGGCTACAGGGCAGATGTTCTATTCTCTTTCTCTCGCGATGGGTATTATGATTACGTACGGCAGCTACATGAAAAAGGACGATTCGATTGAGAAGTGCGTGCGTCGCATTGAAATCTTTGATACGCTGATCGCCGTTCTTGCGGGTCTTATGATTATACCCGTCGTCTACATTTTCGCCGTGAAAACAGGCACCCCCGTTAAAGAGGCGATGAATGCGGGCCCCGGGCTTATGTTTATTACTCTGCCGAAAGTGTTTGCGTCTTTGGGCGCAGTTGGACCATGGGTCGGCATGGCGTTCTTTCTGCTCGTCGTTTTTGCGGCGGCCACATCCGCCATTTCGCTTTACGAAGCCTGCGTCGCGGCGGTGTGCGATGTTCTTAAAATAAACCGCAAGGCCGCGACATTCTTTACCGGCTCTCTCATACTTTTTCTAGCGACTTTCTCCGCGCTTGGCTACGGCGCTTGGGGCGGCGTAAAAGTTTTCGGGATGCAGTTCCTGGACTTCTTCGATTTTGTGACGAACTCTGCGTTTATGCCTATTGTAGCGGCGGTGACGTGTATATTTGTAGGCTGGGTTATCAAGCCTAAAGCAATAATTGAAGAGTGCGAAGTCGGCTCTCATGTTATGAAAGCAAAATCATTTTATTCGTTTATGGTGCGCTATCTTGCGCCTGCGCTAATGATTGCGCTTCTTGTCTCCGAAGTCTGCCGCGCCTTAGGTATCGGCGGCTGGTCAATCTAACCCCTAACCCCTACCCCTACCTCTAACCCCTACCCCTACCTCTAACCCCTACCCCTACCTCTAACCCCTACCCCTACCTCTAACCCCTACCCCTACCTCTAACCCCTAACTCCTACCTCCAACTCCTACCTCCTACCTCCTAACTCCTAACCCCTAATTCCTACCCCCTATGTTCGATTGGTACGTATTCTGTTCTTTCGCCGGGTATCTCATTATGATGCTCGCCATCGGTTTTATCTTCTCAAAGCGTCAGGAGTCGCTTGGCGACTACTATCTTGGCGGACGCAAAATGAATAAATGGGTTGTCGCTCTTTCGGCACAGGCCTCCGATATGTCGGGGTGGCTTCTGATGGGGCTGCCGGGCGCGATTTACGTGGGCGGTTTCTCCGAAGCGTGGATAGGTATCGGGCTTATGATAGGCACGTACCTTAACTGGAAGATCGTCGCCAAGCGTCTTCGCTGCTGTTCGCAGGCTTGCGGTGACGCGATTACAATACCAGACTTCATCTGTAACCGTTTTCGCGACAAGACGGGAATCTCGCGCATTGTGGCGGCTATCATCATTCTTGTCTTCTTTACATTCTATACTGCCTCGGGTTTCGTCAGCGCGGCGAAGCTCTTCACGTCGACTTTCGGCATCCCGGAAACGCTTACATTCTTCTCTCTTACGATTTCCGGTTATCAGTTTTGCCTTTGGATCGCGGCGTTCGTGGTGGTTTCTTATACTCTGCTTGGAGGCTATATGGCCGTCTGTTGGACGGACTTCATTCAAGGGTCGCTTATGTTTTTCGCGATTGTGCTCGTTCCAGCGATCGTCGTCTGCAACGAGGGCGGTTTCGCTACGACGGTCAATGCACTTAACGAAATTAATCCTTATCTGCAGTCGCTTTTCACGAATGCCTCGACAGCAAAGGCTGCGGGCTTTATCGGGCTTCTTTCCTGCATGGCATGGGGGCTTGGGTATTTCGGAATGCCTCACATTCTCGTAAGATTCATGTCGATCGATAATCCCGCCGAAATAAAAGGTTCGCGCCGCATCGCGATGACGTGGGTAATCATTTCTCTTGCCGCCGCTACCGTAATCGGACTTGTCTTCCATCTTTATCTTAAGCAGAAGGGGCTTACGCTCGCCGATGTCGGCAACGACCCTGAGAAAATGTTTATGGTCATGATCAACGGCATTTTCTCATCTGGCGCACTCAGCCGTATTTTCGCGGGCATCCTCCTTTCGGCGATCATGGCGGCGATCATGTCGACGGCGGACAGCCAGCTTCTCGTATCGGCATCGTCTTTCTCGAACGATCTTTACAAAGTCGTTCTGCGCAAAAAAGCTTCCAACCGCGAGTTGATAGCGGTTTCGCGTCTCGCCGTTGGCGCTGTCGCGATAGCCGCGCTCGTTATGGCGATGGATACTTCTTCCGATTTCTTCAAGGTTGTCATGAAGATGGTTTCTTTCGCATGGGCCGGCTTTGGCGCTGCGTTTGGGCCGCTTATTCTTCTGGCGCTTTTCTGGCGCCGTACTACGCTTGCGGGCGCCGTCGCGGGCATGGTCGTGGGCGCGGTGACGTGCTTTGTGTGGAAGTTCGTTCTCGCGGCGAACGCATCTCTCGTCGCGGCCTATCCGATATTCGCTCTTTATGAACTTGCGCCGGGATTTATATTCGCCTTTATCGCGATTGTCGTCGTATCGTTTTTTACAAAGAAACCGGCCTTTGATCCGTTTGAGAATATCGCGGATTGATAAATATAAGGACTTTAAAATGAAAAGAATGTTTGGTTTTTGTTTTGCATCTTTGCTCTTCGCGTTAATACGCGCGGATGCTGCAGATATCAATGTTGATTTTTCGAAAGTTACAGGCAGAATCAGGCCGGAGCTTCATTCTTCCGGATGCGCTCCGCGTCTATATCCTCGCGCGGTTCGCAACGATGATCTCGACATTAAGGCTATGGGGTGTTATGCAACCCGCACTCACGATTGGGCGCTTTGGAACAGCGGTCAGCGCATTATTGATACGCACTTTATTTTTCCGCTGATGCATCTTGATCCTAAAGATCCGAAGAACTATTACTTTAAGGCGACGGATGAAGTGCTGAAGTACTCGAAGAATATTGATCTGAAAATTCTTTATCGTCTCGGCGCGTCGATTGAGCATACTGGAGATGTTCATTTCAATGTTCTCGATCCTGAAGATCATGACAAGTATGCTGAGGTTTTGGCGGGCATAATGCGCCATTATCTTAAGGGATGGGCTGACGGCTTTTACTGGGCAGACGTGTTTCAGGGCTGGGAGATTTGGAATGAGCCGGATGGCACTACAAATTGTTATGTAATTCCGGAATGCAAGGAAAAAGATTGGCTTAAGCGCATGGATCTTCATAAGCCGAGATTTTGCAATCTTTTCGCGACAGTCCTTAAGCGTCTTAAGAGCGAGTTCCCTGATCAGCAAATCGGAGGGCCGGCTATGATAGATGCCAGAGAGCCGTATTTCCGTACGCTTCTTAAGGCTTGCAAAGACAAAGGCGTCGCACCTGATTTTATTTCATGGCACGGGTATACTTCAAACCCCGAATCTTTGATTGCTCCTATTGCAAAGATGCGCGCGCTCCTTGATGAATTCGGCTTTACGAAAACGCGCATGATCATCGATGAATGGCATTATCTTCGCAATTCGAATTGGGATGGCGTTCATGGTGGAGTGCCTATTGCGTATCGCCGCGCCCACGAAGGGCCCTCAGGGCTGTATAATATTGATTCTGCCGTTTTCAATGTATATGTTCTTTCAAGGTTTCAGGATACCGTTCTTGATGAAGCGTACTGGTACGGCTCAAACCCGCTCGGCAACTGGGGGTGGCTAAAGGAAAACGGCACGCTTAACAAGTGCTGGTATTCAATGAAGCTTTTCGGTGATTTTGTAAAAACGGCCAAGACGAAGGTGCTTGTATCAGTAGACGGGAAAAAGTCAAAACACGTAGCAGCTGTAGCTGGTCTTTCTTCTGACGGCAAGAGAGCCTCGTTAGTAGTCTGTGATTATCAGGGTGGTAACGACCGTCTTTATGTCGAAATAAAAGGGCTAGATAATATCAAGAACGTTTCTGCCGTTATATTGGATCATACGAGAGATCTTTCGCCGGTTTCAGTATCGTTTAATGACGGCATAATGTGCCTGCCCCGCTTTGATGAAAACTCGGCTGCGTTTCTTGTGTCATTCGAGTGTGCGGAAGCGTCAAAGTGATTTTTCCTAAGTTGCTTTGCATTTTATGATTTCACCGGAGACGATTCAGCGGATAAAAGAAATGATGGCCTTAGCTTCGGTCTACGAAGACGACCTTAAAGAGTCTTTTATTCTCGGTGGAGGTCCCGGAGGGCAGAAGACGAATAAAACTTCAAATGTCGTAAGGCTCTCTCATGATCCGAGCGGCATTCAGGTGCGCTTCGGGGAGAATCGCAGCCGTGAAACCAACAGGTGGCTCGCCCGCCGGATGCTCGCGGAGATTATTCTTGATAAGGAGAATAAGCGAAAGTCGTCGGCAAAGCAGGCCGCAGAAAAGATTCGTCGCCAGAAGCGTCGGCGCAGCCGCAGGCAAAAACAGAAGATGCTTGACGAAAAACACGCCCATTCAAAAATTAAAGAATTGCGCCGTCCAGTTATCGTATAGCGGTGTCGAGTGCAATAAAAGTGAGAATTTTGGTATAATAGCGTCATGGGTAATTATCAGAATACGAGACATCGCAAAGGTCCGCGTGAATTGATGACGGGCGGAGAGTGGATTTATGGTAGAAATCCCGTTGAAGAAGCTCTTGCCGCCGGACGACGCACAGCAAGCGAAATCGTTCTTCCTGGATCGGCGTCAGAAGATGACGACCAGCTAAGGCGTATCAGAGACGAGGCTCACGCGCGTCGAATTATCGTCAGAACCATGCAGCGCGATCAGCTCGATCGCATTACGCGCTTTGGCCATCATCAAGGGGTCGCGCTTAAGACTACGGGCTATCCGTATGTCGGGTTTGAAGAGATTCTTAGAGATGTCGAAGAAGACGAAAATGCGATTGTTATAGTTTTAGATCATCTTGAAGATCCGCAGAACGTGGGCTCTATCCTGCGCACGGCCGCGGCGATCGGCGTTACGGGCGTTATTATCCCGGAAGACCGCGCCTCGGGGATAACCCCTGCCGCGGTAAGAGCTTCCGCCGGCGGCACTGAGCATATTAAGGTCGCGCATGTCGTAAATCTTCCTCGGGCGCTCGCCGATCTGAAAGAGGCCGGGATGTGGTTTACCGCTTTAGATTGGGGCGAGGACGCTAAAGAATATACGAAGGTAGATTTTAAGGGGCGCTCCGGTCTTGTCATTGGCTCAGAGGGCTTCGGTATCGGCAGGCTCGTTAGAGAAAATTGCGATTTCGTCGCGGTTTTGCCTATGCCCGGCGGATTTGAGTCTCTTAATGCAGGCGTTGCCGCAGCGGTAGCCATGTATGAAATATTAAGACAGCGCAGTTGAGTTTATGGTATAATTACTTCCACCTATGAGCGAAAATAATAATAATATTCTTGATCTCGGCTCCATCGACTTTACCCCTGAATGGGCTAAGAAGTCTGCCGGGGTCACTGTCGGCAAGTCCAATACCTTCACCGAGGGGCGTTTCGATCGTTCAAAAGAACGTGTGCAGCCGGATAAGAAAGGCTCCAAACCTTTCGCTGAGAGAAACCAAGGAGAGCGCAAATCTTTCAAAGAACGCGGTCACTTTAATCAGCGTAACGCCGAGCGACCGAAGCCTCTTGACGCTGAAATTAAAATATTGCCAGAGACAAAAGCTCTAGGAACGATTATCAGAAAGCTTCAGCAGAGTTTTACCGCTTACAAGCTTAAGGATTTAGCGTATTTCTTCCTTGATAATCCGCAATCGGTTCTTTTGAAAATCACCCCGAAGCCACCTCGTGACGGATCTGAGAAAGTTGATTTTTATCAATGCAAGGCGTGCGGTTTCGCTTCGACGAAAGAAGACGATATCGTCACTCACGCCCTTAATGCCCATCTTGGCGACTATTACGATTCAAAGCAGATTGAAGTTGAGCCGCCGACAGGTAATTTCAATTGCGTAGCCAAATGCGGTTTAAGCGGCGTTTATTTAGGCCCGCCCAACATTCATGAATTCAACGCGAACGTAAAAGAGATTCTTCGAACGAAATATCCTAAGATGAGCGAAAGTGAATACCGCTCGCACATTGAGATGGTTCGTGACGCAGATGCGATTGAAGAATGGCGAAAAGGTGCGACAACGAAGACGGTGTTCTTCGTTAAGGGCGCTACTGATGATGTTGCGTTTTTGACGCGAGAACAGGCGGAAGGCGAATTTAGGCGAACGATTCTTCCCTCTCTATTGACGCAGCCGAAAAATCTTATGATTACGGCCGATGTCGCTATCGCCTCTCCCGTAAAGCCTCTCGTTTGGGCGGCGCGCGATGCGATAGAAGCCGAAAGGCGCAATCCCCGCAATATGTGCTTTGCTTTAAGAGGCGCTTTTCATCATCGCAAGATGAAGTTTTTCAGAGTAAATGACGCTCGCGGGCCAGAGTTCGTCACAAGCGTTGAGCTTAAGAAGTTTGACGTTGAGCATGCGATCAAAGAATTGGCCGATGTAGCTAAATTCATTTCGGAAAATCCTTGTTGCCACAGAGGCGAGATCAGTTCGGACGAAGCCGTTCTCAAGCATCTTGATTGGCTTGTTTCAACGGGTCATGTGGTGTCGTTTTCGAACGGAGTCTATTGCGAAGTGGAGAAATTCCCGAAGTACGGGCCTAAGTGGAAAAAGCGTCCTCAGGCGTCAAAGACAGAAGAAGAACAGAAGAAAGAAGAGGTTAAGAGCGATGAAACTGCCCCTGAGTTGGCTTAATGAATATGTAAAAGTCGACGATATTGATCCGAAAGAGCTTGCGGAACTGCTTACGCGCGCAGGCCTTCAGGTTGAGTCGATTGAGACCGTCGGTCCAGAGGTTCTCTCAGATTTGTTCGTTGTTGTCGATGTTCTTGAATGTGAAGATCATCCTGACAGCGATCATCTTCATGTTTGTAAGGTGAGCGACGGCAAAGAGGAGTTTCAGGTTGTTTGCGGCGCACCTAACATGCGAAAGGGCATTAAAACCGCGTTCGCGAAGATCGGTGCTGTTGTTCCCGACGGAGGGTTTAAGATCAAGAAGGGCAAGCTTCGCGGCGTTGAGTCGTTCGGAATGTGTTGCTCGTCAAGGGAACTTCAGCTGGGCGATGACCATGCGGGGATTATGGAGTTTCCTTCAGATGTTGCAGCCGGAACATTGGTAAGAGACGCTGTTTCACTCGAAAAGCCTGAGGTCGTTTTCGACATTGAAGTTACATGGAACAGACCTGATGCTCTTAGCGTCGTAGGTTTGGCCCGCGAATACGGCGCAATACTTGGCCGTGAAGTGAAAATGCCGAATGTTGATTTCGTCGAATCTGATACTCTTGTCACCGATGAAGTTAAGGTCAAGGTTGAAGACCCTCTAAAGTGTCCGCGTTATACGGCGCGAGTAATTACTTCTGTTAACGACGGTCCTTCTCCGGAACTTATCTCGAAGCGTCTTGAGCTTTGCGGCGTTCGCAGTTTAGGGCTTGTCGTCGATGTGACGAATTACGTTCTTCTCGAGCTCGGCGCTCCGTTGCACGCTTTCGATCATACGAAACTTAAAGATCGCACGATCGTCGTAAGAGCGGCGCGCGAGGGCGAGAAGATGAAGACGCTTGACGGCGTTGAGCGTGAACTTGATCCTTCAATGCTCGTTATCTGCGACACGGAAAGACCAAATGCCGTCGCGGGTATCATGGGCGGAGAAGAGTCTGAAATCGCCGAAGGCACGCGTACTGTCATGCTTGAAAGCGCGCTCTTTGACCCGGCGACGACAAAATATACCGCGACGAAACTCGGTATTTCAACGGAGTCGTCTTACCGCTATATTCGCGGCGTAGATAAAGATATCGCCGATTTTGCAAGCCGTCGCGCCGTGCACCTTCTTCAGAAATACGTCTCGGCAGTCGTTGCTAAAGGCGTTGTTGATGTCGATAATCGCCAAAAGCCCCTGAACGGCGATGTTGTTTTGAATTTCGATCGAGCTAGAAAACTGATTGGTGTTGATATCGAAAACGATAAGATGGTTTCAATTCTCAAAAGTCTCAAACTGAAGACTGTGGAAGAGAAAGAGTCTTATGCGAATGACTTGAACGTAACTTTCGCGATTCCTTCATGGCGCTGGGATTTGGAATTGGAGGCCGATCTCGTCGAAGAAATCGCCCGTCTAAATGGGCTGGATAATATTCCGGACGCAATGCCCTCAGCGCCTTCGGTTTCGGCTCTTTCTGACGCGCCTTTCAGAGCGAAAAACAAAGTTCGCGAGCTGTGTATGGCTCTCGGTTTTTCCGAGGCTATGCATTATTCATTCCTTTCGCAGAAAGAACTTGATGATTTTGATCGTCTCGCAGAGAAGAACAGGCTCTATATTCCCGATCCCGTTAGTGCGGAATATGCGGTTATGCGTGATTCGCTTTTGCCGCAGCTGTGTGCCACGCTCGGTCGCAATGCCGCTTTCCAGAGTTCGGGAGCTATGCTCTTTGAGATCGGAAAAGTATTCTCGGCGGGCCCAGCTGAAAAAGAGATGCTCTCTTTGGGCTTTACCGGCCCTGTGGGGCGCGAGGCCCTGAACAGGCGCGCTGCGGTTACTGAAGAGGAGGCGGTTCTCTGGCTTAAAGGTGTTCTTGAAGAACTTATCAATAAACTTCACGCCGGTAGGATTGAATTTGTTTCTCCCGAGCCGCGCGATCCGTCGTGCGTTTCACCGTTCGCTCCTGGCGCTGAGCTGGCCGTTAAGCTTAACGGAAAGGTCATCGGCCGCATGGGCGCACTTTCACAGAAGCGCCGTCATCCGTATCGTCTGACCACGCAGATGGCTCTTGCTGAACTTGAGCTTAAGATGCTTCTGACGAAAATCGACGCGGTAGGCAAGGTCTCCGCTCTGGCCCAATTCCCGTCGGTAACGAGAGACATCGCGTTCGTGGCGGAAAAAAGCGTCACGCACGATATGATTGTCAAAATCATTCGTAAAAACGGCGGCAAGATGCTGGAGAAAATTTCTCTCTTTGACATATTCAAATCAAAAGAGCTTAAAGACGGCAGGCGCAGTCTCGCGTATTCGTTGGAATTCCGCAGCGCCGAAAAGACTCTTACGGATGAAGAGGTTTCAAAGGCCTTCCTGCAGATCGTCGATGCCCTCAAGGCGACGGCAGGTATCGAAGTGAGGGAAAGTTGATTTTTGAACGTGGGTCCTGTGTTGCACGCGGATTCAGCAGATATTTCTTCGACCGACATTAAAAATAGAGGCTTTCGGGCTTCGCATTGGAATATGGTGGTTCCGGGGGTTCTGTGCTACGGCAATGTGGGATCTTTTAAAAAACGGCTGAGCAAGTCGACTCTTAGGGTTTTCAAATATGAACGATTCCTCAAGAGCTAAAATCAGAAATGCTGTAGTGCTGATACCAGCCTACAATCCGGCGGATGAACTCGTACTTTTGGTGCGAGAACTTAAAAATTCTTTTAAGCGCATCGTCGTTGTCGATGACGGCTCTCAAATTGGGCTCGAGAACTTCGACAAGGTAGTTGCTCTGGGTGCTGAGCTTCTGCGCCATGACGTAAACAAGGGCAAGGGCGCGGCGCTTAAGACGGGGTTTCAATATATAGGTGAAGAAGATGTTGTTACGGCTGATGCCGACGGGCAGCATACCCCAAACGATATTGCAGCGATAGCTGACCGTCTTGCTCTCGGGTGTAAAGGTCTTGTCGTAGGCCAGCGCGCTTTTGACGGAAAAGTTCCATTTCGTTCGCGTTTCGGCAATTTTTGGACAAGATGGTTTTTCTTTTTGATGACGGGCGTGTTTGTGCGTGATACGCAAACGGGTTTGAGGGGAATACCGGCCGGCTTGGTCAAGCGCATTTCGCAGATACCCGGGCAGAGGTATGAATACGAGATGGCGATGCTCGCGGACTCGAAAAATCACGAAGAAAAACCTTGTGCGGTTCCGATAAAGACGGTCTATATCGCCGACAATAAATCCAGCCATTTCAATCCGCTTTTAGATACAATCCGCATATACAGATCGCTTTTGCAGTTTTGCATCTCTTCGGTTTTGAGTTTTCTCATCGACAACACGGTTTTCGCGTTTGTTGTCTGGGTTCTCGCAGATGAAGGCATGACGAGAAAGGCTTATACATTATATGCGCTTGTCGCTTCTCGTCTTATATCGAGTAATTTTAATTATTTGTACAACAGGTTTGTCGTTTTCAAAGGTCGTCGCAAAGGCGGCGGCGTTCATCGCAGTTATTTCGATTATTGGGCTTTGGTAATTGTCATCGCCGCAGCTAGCTATATCTTTACTCAAGGAATATCGGCGCTGGCCGATATAAGAAGCGTTGCGATAACGCCAGTTAAAATTTTAGTGGACGTAATTTTGTTTGTTTCGAGTTACTGGTTTCAGAAGCGTTTTGTCTTCAGCAAGCGCATTACAGAGAAAGGCTCGCTATGAAAGATTTGGTTCCTGAGGCTCTTCGATCTGCTTTTGCCGCAAGACCCATTAATGCGAATAAGTATTCAGTCGGAACTGTAACTGTCGTAGGCGGCAGCGGCCATTACATTCACGCGCCTGTTATAGCGGGGCTTGGCGCTCGCGCCGCCGGCGCGGGGCTTGTCCAGCTCGTCGTGCCTGACGCTTCGCGCATTGCCGCAGGCTCTCTTATACCGGAGGCGACATTTACAAAACTTACTGTCACTTGCGTGCCTCCTCCTTCGGATGTCACGGTTATCGGCATGGGGCTTGGCGTTTCGGTTTCGGCAGAGGTTATCGTTTCGCGTCTTCTTTCCGGTTCGCGCGGGCGCTTTGTTCTAGATGCGGACGCATTGGCTATTTTAGCTTCGTGGTACGGGCGCACCGACGGGTATGATCCGGCGAAAGGGCAGGAGCTTGTGTTGACGCCTCATGAGGGGGAGGCCGCCAAGCTTCTCGGCTGGACTAAAGAGCAGGTGACAAAAGACCGTTACGCCACGGCGCGTGAAATCGTAGATCGCTACGGCGCGAGCGTCGTGTTGAAAGGTCCTCGGACTCTCGTTGTTTCTTCGGACGGAAAAAAATGTTACGAAAACGAGACGGGTAATCCCTTTATGGCGATGGGCGGAATGGGGGATCTTCTTGCGGGGGTAATTGGCGCGAGATGGGCTTATTTAAAGGGAGATCCTTTTTTGGCGGCCGCCTCGTCCGTATGGCTTCATGCCGCCTCTTCAGACGCTCTTGTTGCAGATAATGTAGATCCTTCAATCGTAAATACTGCCTCGCGCATCGGTTCGATGCGCACCAGACTAGACATTTGACAGAAAGGGTTGCTTTCTATGAAGATCAATTATGAAGCGTTGCAAAGGCGTCTTGCCGACAGTTGCGAAGGTTTTGGTCTTCTGACAATGCAGGCCACGTCCACGACGGGGCGGCTAAAAAGACTGTTTCCCGACAGGCTTCGTGCGCTTTTCTCGGCGGAGCACGGTTTTTTCGGTGATGTCGCCGCCGGCGTCAAGACTTCAAGCGCGTGGCATCCATTCTGGAATTGCCCGATTCACTCGCTTTATGGCGAGCACAGAAAGCCTACGAAAGAGATGTTGGATGGCATTGATCTTATGGTCATAGATCTTTGCGATATTGGCGTAAGGTGTTATACTTATCTTGCGACTTTGAAAAACACTCTTGAAGCGTGCGCGGAGGCTGGTATCGGTGTAATAGTTCTTGATAGACCCTTGCCGCTCGGCGGCGTTCTTGATGGGCCCATGAGAAAACCTGAGTTCTCAAGTTTCGTCGCGCCTCTGAACGTGCCTTTCTGCCATGCCATGACCCCAGGCGAATGTGCCGTTTGGATCAAAGAGAACGAAGGTCTTGATGTGCAGCTTGAAGTTGTTAAATTACTTGACTGGTCGCATGAATCTAAAGAGCCGTGGCCTAATTTTGTGCCGCCAAGTCCAGCGATAAGAAGCTGGGATTCCGCTCTTATGTATCCGATGACCGTCTTTACGGAGGCATACCAGAGCATCGACTGTGACAGATTCGGCGCGCTTTCGTTCCGCATCATAGGCGCTCCTTGGATGAATCAGCAGGCTTTAATAAAAGATTTAAGACCGGGGCTTGCGAGTTGCGGAGTAGAAATGCGCCCGTACCGATATATGCCTGCCGATGGCAAATACCGTAATGTCGCCCTTGATGGGATTTTATTCTCCGTTGGCAATCCATCGGCTTTTTATCCCGTCACAGCCGGCGTTCTTATTCTTACGGCCCTTATCCAGAGACACGGCGAGAAGGTTCTTGTCGGCGGGCGCGACGAGTGGTTTGATAAGCTGACCGGCTCTACAATGATTCGCGATGCGCTTGCCGCGGGCGATTTAAGTTCGATGTTCCAATCTTGGATTGATGCGCAAGATTTGTATATCAAGACAAAAGTCAATCTCTACTGAGTTAAGCATAATCGGATTTCAGAATAATGAATTACGCGTCGATAAGAAAGTGCGATATAGCCAACGGTGAAGGGGTTCGCGTTTCGCTTTTCGTCTCCGGCTGTTCGCATCATTGTAAAGGGTGCTTCAATGAAGAGGCCCAGAAGTTCGATTACGGAGAGGCTTTCACGCGCGAGGTTGAAGATGAAATAATAGAGGCGATGAAGCCCTCTCACATTTCAGGGCTTACGCTTCTTGGGGGCGAGCCGATGGAGAGAGAAAACCAGCGCGCGCTCTTGCCATTTCTCCGCCGTATTTTCGGTCATGATCACGAAGCGGGAACAGGCAAGACGCTTTGGATATATACGGGCTGCACATTGGAGCAGCTGCAGGATCATTCCTCGCGCTGGTATACGCAATGCACCGATGAAATCCTGTCGATGACGGATGTTCTTGTGGACGGGCCCTTTATAGAAGAGCTTAAGGATATTTCACTTAAGTTCAGAGGCAGCTCAAATCAGCGGATACTTAAGCTTAAATGAGATGGAAGACGAAGCCAATATTCTTGAGGTAAAGGGACTTAAGGTTTATTTCCCTATAAAAAAAGGTGTCTTCGCCCGTACGGTAGGCTATGTAAAGGCGGTTGATGGGGTAAGCTTTAATGTGCGCAGGGCAGAAACCCTTGGTGTCGTCGGAGAATCCGGAAGCGGAAAGTCTACTATAGCTCGCGTTATTTCAGGTCTTCAGAAGGCGACGGACGGGGGCTTTGCTCTTTCAGGAAAAGTCTCTATGATTTTCCAAGATCCTCAAGGTAGTCTCAACCCCCGTCAGAGCGTAAGAGCGACGCTTTCTGAAATATTAAAGCATGTAGGATCTAAAAAAACTCCGCTGGAACTTCTTGAGGCTGTTGGGCTTGATTCCTCTCATCTCGACAAGTACCCGCATGAGTTTTCGGGAGGCCAGCGTCAACGTATATGCATTGCCCGCGCGATAGCCCTTGAGAGCGAGCTCTTGATTTGCGATGAGGCCGTAAGTGCGCTCGATCTTTCAATACGGTCGCAGATTCTTGATCTTCTTATGGATCTTAAGAAGAGGTTTAATTTAAGCCTCATGTTTATTACGCACGATCTCGGAGTTGTAAAGCATATCGCCGATAGAGTGATTGTAATGAAGTCCGGGAAAATAGTAGAATGCTCTTCATGCAACGAAATCATCACGAATCCGCAGCATGATTACACAAAAAAACTTATTTCTTCAGTGCTGAGTTTATAAGTCTTTTTTTTAGGCTATTTCGAAGGCCAGAATTTATCTGAAAGCTTGGTTGGAATGCCCACTTCGGAGCGGTCGAAATTATCCGCGAGAATCTTCCACCCAAGGTCAAGCGCTTCTTCCAGGGGGATGTTGACGGAAAGATCCATCATGCCTGACTCAAAGTCTTTTCCGTATTTGAGCAGTTTTTCGTCCCACTGGGACATTTTAAAGCCCATCGACTGCTTTTCGACAGTTTCTTTATATTGAGCGTAAAGTTTGATCATCGCGTCCATAACCGTGCGATGATCTTCGCGCGTTGATTTATTGACCTGCTGTTTGAGACGCGAAAGAGAGCCGAAAGGTTCGATGCGCCCGTTTTTGAGATAGAATTGCCCCTCGGTAATGTAGCCGGTATTGTCCGGTACAGGGTGGGTTACATCGTCACCGGGCATTGTCGTTACGGCAAGTATCGTGATTGAGCCTGCGCCGTCAAAGTCTACCGCTTTCTCGTAGCGGGAGGCGAGCTGCGAGTATAAGTCGCCCGGGTAGCCGCGGTTAGATGGAATCTGTTCCATCGTTATGGCGATTTCTTTCATCGCGTCTGCAAAGCTCGTCATGTCGGTGAGCAGAACCAAAACATCCTTTCCTTTAAGGGCGAATTTTTCGGCGACGGCGAGAGAGACGTCGGGCACTAGCATGCATTCCACCGTCGGATCGGCGGCTGTATGCACAAACATGACCGTTTTTGAAAGAGCGCCGGACTCGTCAAGCTTCGAGCGAAGTTTCAGATATTCGTCGTATTTCAACCCCATACCGCCGATAATGATTACATCGGAGTCGGCCTGCAGGGCGATTCGGGCGAGAAGATCGTTGTACGGTTCGCCGGCTCTAGCGAAAATCGGCAGCTTCTGCGATTTTACGAGCGAGTTAAATAGGTCGATCATCGGAATGTTCGTGCGAACCATCTCTTTTGGCATGATGCGCTTGGCGGGATTGACAGACGGCTGACCGATCGGGGAGGGGTTGTCGTCAATTTCAGGGCCGCCGTCACGAGGCACGCCAGCGCCGGTAAATTGTCTGCCGAGAAGCGCGTCGGAGAAAGGAACTTTCATTGTTTCTCCGAGAAATCTTACTTTAGCCGAGGTGTCAACGCCGCGTGCGCCGGCGAAAATCTGAAGCGTTACGTTTTCGCCGTCAAGCTTAATCACCTGCGCAAGAGAAATACCCGCACGTGATTCAACCTCAGCGATCTCATTGTATTTAACTCCTTCAGCTCTAAGAGTCGCAACCGAGCCAGAAAGCGCATCAATTTTATGGTAGACTTTGTTGTTGAACATTTCAATTCTCCCCGTCAAGTTTTTGTTCAAAAGATTATATCACATTTTGAGTGTTTTGTGAGCGTGTGCGATTTTATTTCGTTGAAAAAAGATAGATTTTGTATATTAGCTGAAAGGCGCTCCGGCGGTCCCGACAGCTCGGTCAAACCGTTGTTTCGCCGTCGCGACGCCTCTCAGACTCGGAGAGGGATCCCACTGCATAGGAGAGTGGGAGAATGGGTTAATGTTTGAATGTTTGAATGGGGGTTTAGGAGGTGAAGGTGAAGAAGGGAGAGTTCGAGTTGATAGGTCGAGTTCGAGAGTGGACTCTTAACCCCTGACTCCTAACTCCTAAAATTACTATCACAACTTCTTGTCCGTTGAAAAAGCATATATGGTATAATACGTGCGTCGGGAGGCTATGC
>JAEIGA010003496.1_pt1 | contig 24583 bp, 16 predicted proteins | sample 9270691 | NCBI WGS metagenome assembly JAEIGA01 (sample SAMN17057246, study PRJNA624740) | gut metagenome | biome: biome; isolation source: fecal sample | host: Bos grunniens | place: China: Xizang | collected 2019
AACGCCTATCCCCGATGTGATGCGATAGGGTATCTTCATTCTCGCCAAAGTCATCTGGACATCAATCGACTGGAAATGGCTGCGGTAAAGAACGGCCATGTCGCCATACCCGTACCCCGACTCTTTGGCCTGCCTTACCAAACGCAGAATCTCCTGAGCCTGAGATCTGCTGTCGCCGCCTTTGTAAAGCCACGGCTTCGCGTATGACGCCGTCCGTACAGGCTTTAAGACCTTCTGAAACTGCTCGGGAACATCTTTCATCACCGTGTTGGCGACATCAAGAACTCCCGCCTGGGAACGATAATTGCGTTCAAGCTTCACAACGCGGCAATCGTTCCAGCGCTTCGGAAACTCCATGATGTTTTCGATCTGGGCCCCGCGCCAGGTGTAAATGCACTGGAAATCATCGCCGACGGCCATGATGTTGCGGTGCTTCGCCGCGATAATATCGGTGAATTCCGCCTGGATTCCGTTCGTATCCTGATATTCGTCGACAAGCACATACAGAAAATGCTCCTGAAGAAATTCCCTTACGGAATCCTTCTCTCTAAGGAGCTTAAGCCCGTTTACCAGCAGATCGTCGAAATCCATCGCGCCAAGTTCTAGTTTGCGGGCCTCGTACTTTTTAGCGATCATCTCAATCTCTTCGGGAACGACACCCGCGACTTTTGTGAGATAACGCGAAGCTATAAACTGAATCGGCTTCTGTTCATTGGCAGCCTCTGAAATCATCTTGGCCACGATTTCTTTCTTTACGAAATCTTTAGGATCTTTCGCTACTTTCTTGATGATGTCGCCGATGAGTTTTTTCTGATCGTCCTCGTCGAGAATCTGAAAACCCGGCTGATAGCCGATAAGCGAAGCGTAACGCCTCAGAAATTTCGCGCAGACGGAATGGAAGGTTCCGCTCCAGATCGTGTCGACCGCCGGTCCCACGACCTGCTTGGCGCGCTCCATCATTTCTCTGGCGGCACGGTTTGTAAACGTCAAGAGCAGTATCCGTTCGGCAGGAACTCCCTTTTCGATGAGATATGCGACGCGATGAACCAGAGTGCGCGTCTTTCCCGTGCCCGCGGCAGCCAGTACAAGAATCGGTCCTTCGCCGGCAGTCGCCGCCGCGCACTGTTCAGAATTCAAAAGAGCTGAAAAATCTGTCATTGTAACAACCTCACATTTCTTATCGCCACAACCCGAGACGCAGATACGGCAATATATCAACCTCGAGCATTCTGTCCAAATCAAAAAGCGCAACACCGGCCATATTGTATTTACGGGTAAGACGGATCTGGTTTATGACCTGACGAGGCGTAAGACGTGATTCATTGGCCGACACGCCTATGCCTACGATGGTTTTGCGGGCATGATTTTTCAACATCGAATGCTGCTGGAGATACTCTTCGAATTTATCCAGATTTTCAGTGTAATCCATCGGAACAACATAGTCGACGTAATCGGCGCCCACCCAAGACACCCAATCCTGTCCGACGGAATTGACGCATGCGGGATATTTTCCAAGAACTGCCGCGGTGAGCATCCTGGATTTAGCCACGCGCCGTCTCGCCGACTGCACGAAACCGGAAATCACCTGAGAAGCGTTTTTAGGCCTTGTGCTCTGCTCATACCATCTCACGAAATCGAGATGGATGCCGTCGAGGGACGGATATCTGCTCTGAATCTCGTCTATCGCCGAGAGAAGATAGGAGCGCACGGCCTGATTGGAGGGATCAAGATATTCGCTGAGAGCGCCGGACTGGGTTTTCAACCGCCAGCCGCGTTTCGCAAACGTATTCAAAACGGACGGAGAAGATCTGGTCGCGCTGAAACAAAGAATCCAGGCATGTACACGGATGTTGGCTTTTTTTGCCGCGGCAAGGCATGCGAGAAGCTGATCGCCCTCCTGCTCGTACACCGTCGATCTGGGCAGAACCTTGGACGGATAATGCGCAAACCCCGCGCCTGCGACATTGACAAAAACATCGGTGACGCCGTTGGATTTCAAAACCGCCATCGTTTTAGCCCAATTCCCGGGATAGAGACCGCAGCCCGTATGGTCCCATACGGCATGTATCTCTCCCTCCCGCTTCTTCTGGCTTTCGGCAAAAGCCCTGACGGAGGCCGCTTCAGAGGCCTCGCGTTTGCGCATCTTGTCGTAATCCCACAAGGACGGCACGATGCTCCCGACCATCGCCGCCAGAAGACGGGCTTTCTCCTTCTCGTCGCCGTCAGAGAGAAGAACGTGACTCATCCAATAACCGTACCTTCCGACGATCCACGCCGGCTCTCCGGACGTTTTGCCGTAGCGGTCGGACCATGTCGCCATAACACGAGACCTGCCTTGGACGGGCGCAATCCTTTGAAGCACCGTCGAACTCTGAAGAATGCTTTTAGGCCAGCCTTTTTTCATGTCCAGATAAAAATTCATGCGACTCCATTGACCGGGATACGAAGCCTTGCTGTATCCTAAACACTTAACTCCCATCAGCTGGGCAAGCCCCGGATCGGAGGAATAAAAAACGACAATCCGACCGCCGCGCGAGCAGAACCCCCGGATCAATTTCATTTCATGTGCGGAAACCCCGGAATATCCGACAAGAAATGCAATTTTAGAACGCGAAAGGGCCGTCGCCATAGAATCGTTGGAAGCCAAATCCGCCTTGATCGACTGCTGGGCGAGCCATCTGACCATGTGCCTGGCTATTGATGTATAATACCCGCTTTCCTTGCTTATGACGCACACATCGGCGGCCTCGGCGCACGGCGCGGCGAAGAGCGAGGCGACAATCATCGCGGCAAATAAAAAGAACTTTTTTAATAACTTCATTTAAATGGACAAAGGGGAGTTAGGAGTGAGGGGTCAGGAGTTAGGGGTTAGGGCTTAAGATATCTGGTCGGCGTTCACGGGTGAGTTCAAGAGCTTTGGCCCTTCTCCACGCCTCTATCTTCGCATGATCGCCCGACAGAAGAATATCGGGAACCTTCATGCCTCGAAAATCGACAGGATGGGTGTACTGCGGAGTCTCAAGAACGCCGCCGTTGGAAAAGCTCTCGTTCGCCGTCGCCTCAACGCCGCCGCCCAGCACTCCGGGCAGAAGTCTGACTATCGCGTCGGTCATCGCCGCGGCGGCGAGTTCGCCGCCGGTCATCACAAAATCTCCGAGAGAGAACATGTCAGTCGCGAGAGTCTCAATACGTGTATCGAACCCTTCGTAATGTCCGCACATGAAAACTATATGTTCCGACTTTGAAAGTTCTTCGGCCGCCTTCTGGTCGAACTTCCGTCCCGCAGGCGAAGTCATGATCACACGCGCGCTCTCACCTTCGGCGAGACGGCTCTCGACGGCTTTGAACCAGGGAGGGCACATCATCAGCATCCCCGGACCGCCGCCGTATATCTTATCATCCACCTTTTTGTAAAGGCCGTCGGCAAAGTCGCGAAGATTTATGATGTTGATCCTGCATGCGCCCTTCTTAACCGCGCGTGCGACGATACTCTCTTCGAGAAAACCCCTGAACATCGCAGGCTGAACACTAATTATATCGATCGTCAACATACCGCAAAACGAAAACGCTATTCAATATTTACAAAAACAACGTCATGATCTGAAATTCCCTTGGCAGACGCCACAAACGGTTTATCCCCTGGGCAGACCTTAAAGCCGCGCATGAAGATGTAGTCAAGAGTCGTACCACCCCATTTTCCGGTTTTCGGATATGTAATCCTCTCTTTCGGATCAAGAAGTTCCAAAGGCGTCACAAACCCCGCATCGGCGAGAATGTCGAAAATGGTTTCTTCCTTAAAATCTTCAGACCATTTGTCCGCGTTCAGATCGCCAGCGATAATGACAGGATTGCGTCTCCCGCCTCGACGCGGCTTCTCTATGGCCGTAAGCTGGATTATCGAGCGGCTCCTTTTCGCCCTGTTCAGCCGGGCTATATTCTCGCTCGTTTGGCCGTAATTGGACTTAAGATGAACGCAATAGACCTCTCCTGTGACGGAATTAGGAAAGAGCAGCGAAGCGTGGGCATACCCGCGCGGAGGAGTTTCTTCTTTTGCATTCTTCCACTTCGCCCAATTTGAAGAAACGACAGGCAGCGTCGTCAAGATAACATCCTGCTGCATATCGAATCGGTCGCGACGACGATATGCCGTAATGACGGCAACAGAAAGGTTTGTCCGACCTATGACGTCCGCCAAACGTTCGACGACCTTCAGATCACGCATTTCATTAAGGCATATAATGACATCGTTCGTGCATGCGGGATCGGCCTTCAAAAGCCCATTGCGCAACATCGCTCCTGCGTCGTCAACGGTACGATTCTCCACCTTCGGACTCGCGCGGTGTTCAGCCCTTCCCGACGGAAACCACTTTCCGTTCCATGAACACACCGTGACGGCGGCGAAAAAAATAGACGCCAAAAAACTCATTCTATAGTTTTTATATAAGGAGCCGGAGGTTTATTGTAGACGCGCGAATACGGAGGAACGGAATCCTTAAGCCAGACGTTGCCTCCGATTTCGGAATCGTGACCGATCGTCGTCTCGCCGCCCAAAATCGTGGCGTTGGCGTAGATCACAACATTGTCCTCGATGTTGGGATGGCGCTTCAAACCTTTAACGAGGGCTCCTGAGCCGTCTTTTGCAAACGAAAGACCGCCGAGGGTCACACCCTGGTAGATTCGCACGTTACGCCCGATAATCGTCGTCTCGCCGATCACGACGCCTGTACCGTGGTCGATAAAAAACCGCTCGCCGATCGTAGCGCCCGGATGAATGTCTATACCGGTCTTCGAGTGGGCTATTTCGGACATTATACGCGGGATCACGGGGACACCGAGCCTGTAAAGTTCATGGGCGATGCGGTGAACGGTAACCGCGTAAAGTCCGGGATAAGCCATAACGACTTCCATGCGGCTCGTAGCGGCGGGATCGCCGTCGTACGCAGCGTCAATATCGGTCTCGACAAGACGGCGGATTTCGCCGATACGTCCGGCAAACTCTGCGGCTATCGCGCCCGCGTCGGCATTCGGCATCAAAAGCGCAATTTCGCGCTCCAAGTCCCGCGCCACATTCGCCGCGGCGTCTTTAGAGCCGAGCTCGCCGTAGACGCAAGGATGAAGAATCGCGAAAGCGCGTCTTAAAATGGCGGTTATACGCTGAGGGAGAATCATTTACCCTTCCTCCTTATGCGCGCGACTATCTGGGAAGCTCCGAGATTCTTAAATCCGAGAGCGAGAAGAATCTTACCGAAGAAGTGGCGTGAAATCGCCTTAATCTCCTTTATTTCGATACCGTCGGCTTCACAGAGCGCCTTGAAATCTTTAAGCGTTATGCAGTGAATGTTCGGGGTGTCGTACCACTGGAACGGAAGCGCCTTCGAAACGGGAAGACGTCCGGCAAGTCCGAGAGTAAGACGGATGCGGTACGCCGCGAAATTCGGGAACGAAACGATCGCCTCGCCCGCAATGCGCAAAGCCTCGTCGAGAAGACCGCGCGGATTCTTAACCTCCTGAAGCGTATCAGAGCATATCGCGACGTCGTAATGATTATCGGGAACGACAGAAAGCCCTTCGTCGGCATCTTCCCAGTACGACATGTGGCCGTCGGCCAAAGTCTCCTTGAATTTGTCGATATCGATCTCAACGCCGTCGCCGACGACATTCTTGTCTTCACGGAGGACGTTCAGCATCGATCCGTCGCCGCAGCCGATGTCAATAACCTTCGCACCGGGCTTAACCATGTCGGTGACGCCCTTGTAAAGACGACGCTGCCAGTTCATCACCTTAGGCTTGCGAGGTCTTAAAAAGCCGCCGATCAACCCGGAAAGATCGTCGATATCGGTCAAAAACGAATCATGGCCCGTACCCGCTTCAAGATGGCAGTACGTCACTTCCTTTTTGTTCTTAAGGAGCGACTCGGTGATTTCCTTCGACTGACGGACTGTAAAGAGCACGTCGTTCTCGTATGAAACGACAAGGCACTTCGCCTGAACGCGCGCGCACGCCGCGTCGAGAGAGCCGTATCTGTCGCCCGCGTCGAAAAGATCCATCGAACGCGTAATGTGGAGATAACTGTTCGCGTCGAAACGCTTGACGAACTTCATCGCCTGATAATCGAGATAGCTCTCGATCTGAAAGTACGTCTTAAACGCGGCATCACGCTTAGCACGCTCTTCAGCGGGAGCCTCGACGAAATTTTTCTGAAGCTCGCGGCGGAACTTCTCCTGGAGGAGATCGCACGAAAGGTACGTGATGTGAGCGAGCTGTCTGGCGCTCGCAAGGCCGATTTTAGGCCCTTTGCCGTCACCTTCAAGATAATAGTCGCCGCCCTTCCACGCGGGATCGTCGGTTATGGACGCACGGCCGACTACGTCAAAAGCGAGAGCCTGAGTATTTAAAGAGGCCGAAGTCGCGATAAGACAGGCCTTATCCATCTCGTCGGGGCAGCGCGTAATCCAATCCATCACCTGCATTCCGCCGAAACTGCCGCCTATCAACGCCGCGAGTTTCTTGACGCCGAGCTGTTTAAGCAAAAGCCTGTACACGTCGACGGAGTCGGAAAAAGAATATTGAGGAAACGACGAACCGTAAGGCTTGCCGGTATCGGGATTGATCGACATTGGGCCCGTAGTTCCGCTGCATCCGCCGAGAACATTCGCGCAAATAACATGATAATGATTGGTGTCGATCGCACGGCCGGGACCGATCATAAGTTCCCACCAGCCGCTCGGCTTTTCCTCGCCGGGCCGAATTCCGGCGACATGCGCATCGCCCGTAAGCGCATGACAGATGAAAACGGCATTGTCCTCACGAAGAGGAGCTCCGCACTCCTCGTAAACTACTTCGATTTTTTTCAACACTCCGCCCGGCTCGAGCTTAAGCCCGCCTTCGGGGAGTTTGAGTTCGATCTTTTTCTGTTCTACTATTCCGACACCTTGGTTCATATCTGGATATTATACCATTTTATGCTTTGTTTTTGGTGCGCCATATACGCAACGGAACAGCGAAAACGAGAACAGAAGCAAAAAGCGCCGCAAGAGGAATGTCTCCGAACCTCACATAAGGCGTTTCAACCTTTGAACTGCCGCATGGGACGGCAAGTTTAACATAACCGCACCCCTTCTCGTCTACGAGAGGATAACCTTTTCTATCCCCTTCCAACTGCCAGCATTTCCCATCGGGATAATAGACTGTCGTGACTCCAGAATTACCAACTCGAATCACGGGCAGTCCCGTCTCCACCGAACGGGCAACAGCCTGCCACGCATGCTGCTCAGTTTCGTCGGATCCTAAGAACCAGCTGTCGTTGGTGATGAACACGAGCGCATCGGCCCCCATTTCGGCGAATTTCCTGACAAGCTGAGAATCGGTATCTTCAAAACATATTCCGACGCCGAGCTTAATGCCGTTGAAGTCCAGAAGTCTCGGCTCTCCGCGTGTACAGCTGCCTACAGGGGCAAAATCCTTAAGCGAGGGGAAAAGCTCATCACCGGGAATATATTCGCCGAACGGAACAAGGTGAACCTTGTCGTAGACCTGCATCGTGGTCCTGCCAGGATTCTTGATATCTCTCTGATACAGCGCGGCGGAGTTGTACATTTTCCCAAAAGACTCGCGACACCCGCCACCGACCACACCTTTAGCCCCCGACAACGCAAGCAAAATATTGGCGACATCTTCGCACCGCCTGGTCCCGATGTAGCATTCTTTGAACTCCGAAAACGCGCTCTCCGGCAAAACCAGAAGATCCGGAGACTTATCGCGCAAGCCGGAAAAAAGTTCGGAATAGATCGACAACGGATTTTTATCAGACTCTTTAAAAACACATGGGAAATTACGCTGAATCAGACCCACCGAAAGATCTTTTGAATTTTCTTCCTCGACTTCGGGGACATACCGTTTGCCGCAGAAATGAAGGCCGAAAATGACAAGCATGGGAAGAAGCGTCTCGACGCTTCTTGCGAACCTCGGCAATTCGAAGCCGTTCACGTTCCCCAGTCCGTCGGATCGCGAGACTTCAATTTCACATTCTCCCAACCGAAGCTGCCTTTTCCGCGCGGCCCACCATGGTCTCAAAATACGCTCCGCGATCGAAGCGACCGTTCCGTTGACAAGAACGACCATCATACTCAATACGTAAACGCCGCCCAGCGCAGCACCCGCGCCGAACCCTGATTTAACGACAGGCACGCCGAGATGATTCCAGGCGAAACCGCCCATCAGATTCGAACGGACCAGCTCAAGTCCCGCCCATAGAACTGGTTCCGCAAGAACAATGGCGAGAATGCGCTTCCAGTACGCATGCCCGGTTTTCTGCCAGATCCGCGACGAGAGATATCCGAAAAGTCCGAAATACAACGCGGAATACGCGGCGAGGCCGCCCCATCCCGCAACGACCAGAATCAGCGGCCCGCCGTTTTCTTCGATCGCTGGCATCCATGCGAGAGTTCCAACCCAAAATAAAAAACCGTTCAGAAACCAGAGTTTAAAACTTTCTCTCGGCGTGCGGTTCCTGGCGAACCAGATAAGAGGCGCAAGAGCAAAAAAGACATCGGTCTTTTCGCTGATCGGCGGAAAACTGGCCCAGAGCAGAAAGGCCGGTATGAACCAGGCTACCTTCGCCAATATTTTCAACGTTCTTTTAATCATTCTTTACTCCAGCTTAAATCAATGCGGGTTATCGCGCCGCGCGGCGGATTGAAGACGCGCGGGAGACGACGGGTCGTGATCCAAAGCGAATCGCTCTTGAATGAGATAAAACCGCTTTCCTTGGACGGCGATGCCGAAGGCGGCGTAAGGGAAATAAAAAGCGGCGTCGACTGTTGTGAGAGAAACTCGATCGGATAACCGCTCTCGGCGAGATACGTCAAATTCTCGCATCCGTTCTCGGGGCTCGCTACGAAGCGCGTCACACCGAGAGACTTAAGCTCCGCAAGAGCGGAGGAATTGAAAACGTAGAGCGTCCAGTCCGCGGTAATATCAGCAACATCGAGAGACCTCAAAGTTTTTAAAGTCGCAAGATCCGACGCTTCCCATTTATCAAAACCTTCGCGTACAAACCTCTTTACCGCGACACGGAGTTTCTGATACTCAGTTTCAGACGTAAATACCGGAAGTGCGATTCTCGGCGAAGGGACATCAGGATACGCCGTACGCACTTCGTCCGGCGTAACCGACGCGCCTACAGATATGACGACCTCATCCCACTCCCCCGCAGGCATTTTCTGCCCCATACGGATTTTAAGCGTTTTTGAAAGATTCGGCTTTCCGACCTCCACAGCGTCATGCTGATTATCTTCAAGCGCGGCGTCGACCGCGGCGCGGCGGGACTTCTCTCGGAGATAATCAAGCTCCTCGACGATATCACGCCTTAAATCGTTCAAAAAACTCATCGGCGCGAAGAGACGGTCGGGATCGACGACGCTCAACGCTCCGAGACGGTAATCGGTTCCACCAAGTTTTGAAAACGCCTTCTCGACCGCTTCGTAAGTACGCTCCGGATTTTTAGCCTTGGAAAATTCGCCTTTTATTTTCACCTCCGCGGTTACGCCTTCGGCGTCGGCGGCAACAGAAATCTCCCGGGGTGAAATTTTTATTTTAAAATCGGTTTCGACAAATCCGGAATAATCGGCGGGTCTGAAGCCGGGAATCGGATACAGGCGCTTCACCTCGTTGGACATCGAACAGTATATGCTTGCGCCCGCCTTGACGGATCTGAGGGGCTTGAATTCCTCCCGCTCATCGTCGGGCAGAAGAATTTCAACATCGCAGTCGGCCGGAACCTCAAACTGGTTGCTGCGTGAGATGGCGGTGCGCATCTCCGTTATGCCGAAGCCGAGCGGCTTGCCGCCGCCGGGAGCCGGAATCTGAAGCCCGTCGTGACGCTCAAGCGCGCGCAAAGTATGGAATCTGAGCCAGCTGCGTCCGTCGCGGTCTTTGGTTATCCTCTTTAGCCTGCCGACATACGCGCCAAGATGCCCGAGACTCGTGTCGTCTATCACATCGCCGTTCGGCCCGTTGAAATACAGGTCGGTCGTACGTCGAGAAAACACCGTTTCCAGATTTTCAAGTGCGGTCCGGGCCTTTAATCTGTCACCGTCGAGAACCGCGCGGTAATAAGCGGTCGCCGCAGCGACATAGAGAGGTGATTTCATGCGCCCTTCTATCTTAAGCGAGGCAACCGAAGCGTCGACAAGCTTTTTGACGTCGTCTCCCAGACGAAAATCCTTCATCGAAAACGCGAGCGTCTTTCCTCCGTCTTCGGACTCATACGCCAGGCGGCAGCAGTAGGCGCACTTGCCGCGGTTGCCGCTGCGGTTCTTCTCCATCGCCGAAAAAAGGCAAAGCCCAGAAATGGAATAGCACAACGCGCCGTGAATGAAACATTCCAGCTCGATATCGCCGCACCTCTTCGCGATAGAGGAAATTTCAGCGATCGACAGTTCACGCGCGAGAACGACGCGCTTGAAACCCAGCTCTCCCAGAGCGAGAACACCCTCAAGATTGTGCGCGACCAGCTGAGTCGATGCGTGAAGCTCAAGCGACGGGAAATGTTTCCGCGCGATGCGGGCTATACCGATATCCTGGACGATGACGGCAGAAGGTCCGCACGAGGCTATGACGGAAAGCTGTTCGACAGCACGCTCAAAATCTCCCTCGTCGATCAACGTGTTGAACGCGACATAAACCTTCCTGCCCTCGGTGCGCGCATAGCGGACGAGATTTTTAAGCTCCTCGCGCGAAAGATTCTTTGCGAATGCGCGGGCTGAAAATTCGGCAAGCGAACAGTAAACCGCATCGGCCCCCGCGCGGAACGCGGCCAGGGCCGAATCGAAATCACCCGCGGGAGAGAGAAGTTCCGCGCTCACAGACCGCTGAAATCAAGTGTTGCGAAATAATCGTCGAGTGTTTCCGCGCGGCGGATCTCCTTGACGGAACCGTCTTCTTCGAGAAGAAGTTCGGCGCTGCGCAGTTTGCCGTTGTACTGGAAACCCATCGCATGACCATGGGCGCCGGCGTCGCAGATGACAACGAGATCACCGCGCTCCAGAACGGGAAGCACCCTCTGAATCGCGAACTTGTCGTTGTTTTCGCACAGTGAACCGGTTACGTCGTAAACGCTCGTGACTCCGGAATTCTCCTTCCCGGGAACCACGATCTCGTGGTATGCGCCGTAAAGCGCCGGACGCATCAGGTTCGACATGCAGGCGTCAAGACCGGCATAGAGGCGATATGTGCTCTTTATGTGGCGGACCCGCGAAACAAGATAGCCGTAGGGACCGGTTATAGAGCGGCCGCATTCCATATAGAGCCTGATGGGCTTCATGCCCTTGGCTTCGACAAGCTCTCCGTACGCTTTCCTGATTCCTTCACCGACGGCTTCAAGACTCATCGCCTTGTCGCCCGGCTTGTAGGGGATGCCGATTCCGCCGCCGATATTGATAAATTCAAAATCAACACCGACCTTCTCATGGATTTCACCGGCAAGCTCGAAAAGAATCTTGGCCGTATCGATAATATAATCGGCGTTAAGCTCGTTCGACGCGACCATCGTATGAAGCCCGAAGCGCGTCACTCCGGCCTCCTTCATCTTCGCGTAGCCTTCAAAAAGCTGTTCGCGCGTAAAACCGTACTTCGCCTCTTCGGGCTTTCCGATGATGGCGTTTCCGCCCTTCAGCGGACCGGGATTGTAGCGGCAGCAGAAAACCCGCCCGGGCAGATCCGAATCGAAATTCTCCGCCCCGGCGCACGACGAAAGGAAGTAATCCCAATGCGTAATGTCGTCAAAGTTGATTATGGCTCCGAGTTCCCACGCGCGACGGAATTCCTCGGCGGGGGTATCGTTGGACGTGAACATTATCGCCTCGCCGGTGCTTCCGACGCGAGCGGACAGCTCGAGCTCGGCCATCGACGAACAGTCTGAGCCGAAGTCAAACTCTTTCAAAAGCTTCATCAAATACGGATTGGGCGCCGCCTTCACCGCGAAGTACTCGCGGAAACCGGCATTCCACGCAAACGCCTTTTTAAGTCTGGCGGCGTTGGCGCGAATGGCGGCGGCATCGTAAATATGAAACGGAGTTGGCCATTTCGCGGAAATTTCTTCGAGTTTATCTTTTGTGAACGGTAATGTTCTCATTTTTTCCAATCCGATTCTCAATGAATCTTAATATATGTTTCAGCCTTGAGCCTTTTAATCCACTCATCGTAAAGACGCTTCTGCTTGGCCAATTTGACATTAGCCTCGATATCCGCATAGGCATCTGTAAAAGAACGCTTGGAAGAAGGTTTTTCGTCATCCTTGCGCAGAAGGAAGCTCCAAGCGCCTATTTCAAGCCATTTAGAAACGGCTCCTTTAGGCGTTTTTGCTATTTCTTCGCAAACCGCCGCGCTGAACTCGTCCTCTGGAACGATATTTCTGTAGAGTCCGCCCTTCTTTGCCATCTTGTCGGAAGAATATTTCCTGGCGAGATCAGCAAAACTTTCAGACTTCAGAAGTTCTGATATCTCTTTTTTCTTCTCCGCGTTCTCGGGCGAAAGAAGAATGACGGAAACGCTGACCGTATTTCCGGAGGAATAACGTTCGGCATTTTTAACGTATTCCTCGCGCATTTCCATGGGAGAGGCGGTTACGTTCTTATCGACGACAGTCCAGCGCATGGCCGCGACGACCATATCTTCCTTAATTCTTCTGCGCCAATCCGCTTCGGAGATTTTTCTCTCGACGAGCATCGTTTCAAGTTTGGTGCGGTCGCCTCCGAAGGATTCGTCGACAATCGTGCGGATACGGTCTTCAACGACCCAGTCCTGCATCGTCAGTTTAGCCTTGGCGGCCGCCTTGAGAATGAGTTCGCGCTCGACAAGATTGTCGCGGAACTCGGGATAAAGCCGCTCGTCGGAAACTCCGCGCCGAATCATCTCATCGATGACGCGGCTATGCAGAATGGTAACGTTACCGACGGTCGCCGCGACACCATCAACCTCGACAGCGTCGACAGCGGCCATCGCGCATGCGGCAGCGCAGAATATCAATCTTTTCATTGACATCGAAGAATTAGAGCATCGCCGCGATTCCCGCGCCCACCATCGGCGCATCGTCGACCTGAGGCGTAATCGTGTAATGGATGTTTCTGGATTTGACGAGCATTTCGTCGAGTTCGCGACGGACATCGTCCGCGAACGGCACGGCGCGCGTCTTGTAATAGGTCGAACCGTCCGCGTTGATAGCCACAGGCGCCGAAGCGTCGGTTCCCTCGCCGGACTTGATGACGAACGCCGCGAGCTGAACGGCCGTAAGAACAACGGCGCGCTCGAAGACGGGTATGCCCAGACGTCTCGCGACATCCGCGTCGGCGCTCTCCGAGAAAATGGCGTCGAGAACATTATCGCGGCCGGGCTTCTTGAACGACGCGCAGAAATTGTCGAGATCCATCGTCTCGAGAGAGCCAAGGCCGAGAATCGCAGAAGCGGCCTTCGTGGAGAAAAGACCTTCCTTGGCAGCGGCCTTGTATATCTCAAGTCCAAGCGCGCCGAGATATGCGCCGGCAATCTTCTTCTCGAAAAGCCCAAATCCGGGGTTTCCGCTCTTCGCGTCGACAGCCTTGTCAAACGTGCTGTCGGGAGCCTTGTCGAAGGAACCGGATTCGGCGTTGATGATCATGGAACCCTCGGGGTCCGCATCGGGAAGTTTTGCGATGTTCCTGTTCTTCTCGACATACGCGGTGTTCGTGCCGGTTCCGAGAATAAACCCGATATAGGAGGAATAGGTCTTGTCGCCCTCTGTAGCCTTCGCCGCAAGAAGCGTCGCCACCGTATCGTTGACGACGGCGATCGACTTTCCGCCTGTGCGGGCGAGAAGCTCCTTGCCGACATACTGTCCGACGATGCCGGGAGCCTCGATATTCTTTGTCCAGCGAACAAGCTTCGCGTCAAGATCGCTCGTCGCTTCGGCGGGATACGAGAAGCACCAGCCGATCTTCTCGACCGTAGCCTTGCCGTCAAGGCGCTTGACTTCCGAGGCGAACGCATTGTAGAAGGATTCTACATCGACCTCACCCTTCGTGCCGGGCATCGGCTGATTGCATTTGTCTTCGACGGCGGGAGGAATCGTAACGATGCCGCCGCGGAAATTCGTACCGCCGGCGTCGAGAACGATAGCCTTGGCTCCCTGAGGTATCTTTCCGTTGACTCCGACATACGTAGGAATCATCATCAAAGACGACTTTTCACCCTTCAACCCCTTATCCATCTCCGAGAGAAGCGACGCCAACATAGCCTGACGGTCAATTTCCTCGGCGAGCACAAAACCGTTATCTTTAAGCAATTCTTCAGGAGTTTTCATTTATAAGTCCTTTCACTAAAGTTATCCAATCTTCATTAGAGAGCACCTCGGCTCTTGCAGTAGATTGTATCAAATCTTTGAATATGCTGCCAAGTTGTTTACGTCTATGTTCAAACGCTCTTTTAGTCAAACTGTGAAAAAGTTTGCGTTCTTCGACGGAAAGTGCGACATTTCGGTCGTGACGCTCCAATTTAACGACACTTGAACATATCTGCGGGCGCGGCCAGAAGCAACTTGGAGGCAGCTTGCGCAAAATTTTGACATCATAATCAAGCTGCGCCCAGACACCGGACAACGACCGTGTTTTCGATCCTTCCGGCGCCGCAAGACGCTCTGCAACCTCTGTCTGAACAAGAACCGTCATCGAAGGGATGCGTCTGGCGACAACCAAATCAAGCAGAATTCGCGTTCCCGCCTGATACGGGAGATTGGACACCATCGCGTCAAATTCGATCTCGCTCCCTCCTTTGGCGATGTATTTCAATGCGTCCGCGGCAACCACATCAAGATTTTCGGGAGACCCGAGCGATTCTTTAAGTCGCGCCGCGAGAACGGGATCCTTCTCGACGGCCGTAACGGAAACGCCGCGCGAAAGCATCTCTTCCGTAAGCACCCCCAACCCTGGCCCTACCTCCAACACCTTCGCATTGTTCAGATCGGAAATATCCTTTAATCCGGCGTCGACGATTCCCAAAAGCGCATTTCTGTCGATGAGAAAATTCTGCCCCAACACTTTATTGGGATGGAAACCATTTTCGATACACCATGCTTTAACCTGGCTGGGACTTGTCAAATTCATATTAAAATATCCTATCGGTAATTTGAATATTCTCCCATTTGGGATCGTCAATGGATCCGGAGACCTTAAATTCCAAAAATGTTTTTGTAACCAAAAAGGTAAGCGGATGAATAATCTTACCTGCGATCGACTCCTTCTTCATAAATTGGACGCGTATGACAAAATCGAGGTTGTCATTGGCGATATCATAATTACCCCAGCCTTTTATCGAAACTAAGCCGCCTTCTATATAAAGATTATCAGTCGAAAACACACCGTTGGTGAACTTGAAATCCGCAGACGCCTGGGTCTGATCGACAAGAAACGAAACACCGGGCACCTTCGCGGCCAGAAATTCAGTAAGACCGGAAAAAACCTTCACGCGGGCCAGATGGCCATCGCTGATTTTGATTTTTCCGCTTCCGTTTACGGTATTCCACATGTTTGAAGATGCGACGCCCGAAATATCCAGATCGATATCGACATTACCTTTGCGCTCTCCCAGATCGAGACGGAGCGCATCGGCCCATTCCCTCAATGTGCCGTCGCGGTAAGAACCCTTTAGCGCGAAACGAGCTTTGTCCTCTTCAAATTTTTCACACAAAATAAAGCCGGCAAAATCAACCTTGCCCCCGTCGTTGCCGGTTAACGACGCATCAAGCGTAACTACATCCTCTTTAAGCGAATACCCGCCGCTCAAATTAGAAAATTTAAACCCGCCCAAAGAACCTTTTTCCGCCCTAACAGTACCCTTCAAATCATTAAATTCAAGCGTTTCGGAAGAAGTGCCCGTAAAACCTTCGACCGTTACGCACGAACCGGCGTCAAACTCCATGAAGTCAAAGACGGAAGGATCTATAAAATCGGCGATTTTTATGGCATCTTCAATTTTTAATTCTGTCTTGCAGTCGTAAGCGACCTTGAACTTACCGGTAAAATCGTCAACCATCACCCAGCCTGACATTTTCCGCCCTTCGCAGTCTTCGGCATCCGTGACATAAATCTTCGTGACCAGATTTCTTCGGCCATCAATTTTTTTTGAATTAAAATTGATTCCGCCCTTTGCGTACGCCATCGGCACAGAATTGTACTTGCCCATCTTTTCAACATCCAGCTTAAGATCCATGCCAAAGTCGCCCGTCAGAAGATCGACATCAAAAAACGCGTCCGACTTTACGGGAACCGGAATATCGGTAAACGCGTCCATATAAGGCAAAGCGCACTGAACATCCAGCGTCTCGATGAGCGGGCGGATCTGACTTTGTGTGGCCATACCCTTTATATGCGAAGTGAACTTTTGATTCTCCAGATCCATCAAGGCGTTTCCGGAAAGAACAATATCGCCGCTGCGGGACGGGGAAATGATTTCGATATCGTTGAATGCAATGCTGTTCATTTTAGGAATCATATTAACATTGCATACGACCTTATCGGGGGTTAAACCTAAAATAGACGGCGAAGTCATTACAATCGTCGTCACCGGGATGTCTGGAATTTCGAAATCCAGCGGAGACTCGTCGGGGCTGCCGTCTTCCTCAGGATTATAATAACTGTCACTCAACCTTTCGTATTCAAGCTTATCAAGGTACAACGTTTTCTTCGAAAATTCATAATGCACGATTTTCGCCCTTGCGACAGGCGCCGAGACAGCGTCATCCTTCCGCATGTCGTACAGCGAAATGTTGAACAGGCGCAAACCGTAGCGGAAACTGAAATAGGCATTTTCGCAATCAATCAGAAAATTTTCAGTTGAATACGTCTCTGTTATCATGTCGACAACGAAGCGCGGCAACTTCTGCTCTCGAAAGAAAAGGCTCCCCAAAAACAAAACAAAGACGATGAACAAAACTATCATCGCCCAGATTGAATATTTGAGAGATTTTTTCAACACCTTCTTCACTGGCCGCAACCCTCAAGTGCCCTATTCACTATTTTGATTGGCAGCCCCTAGGAGAGTCGAACTCCTCTTTCCTGGATGAGAACCAGATGTCCTAGCCGATAGACGAAGGGGCCGTATGTTGGTGCACCCGGTGGGATTTGAACCCACACACCTTGCGGCACCAGAACCTGAATCTGGCGTGTATGCCAATTTCACCACGGGTGCTACATGGGACATAGTATCTCAAATCTTGCCGTTTTTGTCAACCACGAATTTTAGATTTTCAGAAAAAAAAACAAGCGGGCGGCAAAGCCGCCCGTCGTCAACCCCCGTTTCACTTGGAGGCGAGACCGCCGCCAAGCGCCTTATACAGAGCAATTAAATGTTCTGTAATGTCGCCGCGCGAAGCGACGAGAGACTCTTCGAGGGTCAGAAGAGAACGCTGGGCGTCAATAACGGCGGTAAAGTCTTTAAGGCCCTTCTCGTTGAGATCTTTTGAAATCGCTACAGCGTCCTGGGCCGCCTTGACGGCCTTCTTCAGGGCTTCATAACGATGATATTCACGAGTGTAGGCGGCATACATATCGCGAACTTCTTCATACGCCTTTTGAACCGTAAGCTCATAATTAAGACACGCTTCTCGAGTACGGGACTCTTCAACCTTGACATCGGCATAAATTCTGCCGCCTTGGAAAATCGGCCAGCTTACCGAAGGTCCAAACGAGCCGTAGAGCGATTTGCGTTTGAACAGATCGTGAAACTCTCCCGTCTTAAGGCCAAGTTCACCATTAATGAAAAGTTTGGGATACCACATTGACTTGGCTACACCGATACGCGCCGATTGAGCGGCGAGTCTGCGCTCCGCCGCACGAACATCAGGGCGCATACGAATCAAATCGAGCGGGGTTTCGGCGAGACGGCCGGCCGGCACGAGCCAATCGCGGTCAGGGCACGATTTAAGCGAATCGTGGCAAGATCCGGGCATGGAGCCGATCAAAATCGCAATCGAGTTCATAAGGCGCTCTTCCTGGGCGAGAAGCGGAGGAATCACCGCGCGCGTCTGCTCAACGATATATTTCGACTGATTGACGGACAACACATCGCCGATACCGGTGTCAAGACGCGATTTGACGATGTCGTACGTCTCGCTCTGAAGTTTCAGGTTGGCGCGCGCGACGGCGATGCGCTGTTGAGTCGTTCTCAATTCGATGTACTGGCGACCGACTTCGGCGGTGAGCGAAACCCACGCATCATTTAATGATAGACTCTCCGCCTCAAACTCGGCGATAGCCGACTCTGTAGCGCGGCGATTGCCGCCGAAGATATCAATCTCCCAGGACGCGTCAAACCCCGTTCTGAACAAATCCTGATAATTCGAAATCAACGCTTCGTCAGAACGCATCGCCTGACCATTCGCCGAAATCTTCGGCATAAAAGCCGCTAAAGAGCCAAAGAGCTGCCAGCGGCTCTGCGTCAGGCGCTCAAAAGCCATCTTATACGAAATATTGTTCGAAACGGCGGTATCGACAAGACCCGCCAGAGTCTTGTCATCAAAGCGTGTCCACCAGGCAGAAAGCTCATTGGTCGATATTATATAACGCTTGTCGTCGTTATCGACATCCGTCGTACCGGCATCCGGCATAGGGAAATCAGGAATTTCAACTTCAGGTTTTTCATAATCAGGCCCTACGAACGGCAAGGAGGAACATCCGGCGAGAAAGGCCAACACTATGACGGAATAAGATGATTTCATGACTGTTTTCTTTCTTTTAATTTACGATGACGTTCTGCGGTTGCGGAAAGATACGAGAAAAAACGCTTGACGTTTTCGCGCCATGTCTGGAAAAGCGAATACAGACCAGGCACCAACAGTATACCAAAAACAACAGACGCGAGCATACCGAAAAATTCGGTCGTGCCGAGATGGTTGCGGCTCGCGGCGCCCGCGCCGGTGGCGATCATCATCGGCAACGTGCCTAAAAGCGTGGTGAGAGCCGTCATCAGGAGAGGACGCAGACGCTCACCCGCGGCGATTCCCGCGGCGTCAACAATGGAATACTTTTCAACCTCGCGTTTCTCCTTGGCGAACTCAACGATGAGAATCGCGTTCTTCGAGGCTAGGCCTACGAGCAGAACGAGACCAAGCTGCGCGTAGATGGAAAGCGGATACGGCGCGCCGGTCATCCAGATTCCGAACCACTTGAGACCCAGCAATGCGCCAAGCACCGCTACGAAAATCGAAAGCATTACCGGCATCGGAATCGTCCACGATTCGTACTGGGCGACAAGGAAGAGATAACCGAACAGAATCGCGAGGAGAATCAGCGGCGCCGCGGCGCCCTCGTTGCGTTCTTCCTGGAACGACAGGCTCGACCATTCAAAGCCGTAGCCATCAGGCAGCGTCTCTTCCATGAGGGCCCTGACTTCGTCCATCACCGCACCCGACGCGACACCCGGCTTCGGCAGAACGGTTACGTCCGCCGACATATATTTATCTCGGGTCGAAATCGTCCGCGGTCCGAGCTCGTACCTGATAGTTCCGAGAGAACCGATAAGAATGTCTTTGCCGTCTTTCGACTTAACCTGAAGTTTCTCGACATCCTCCGGACCCTTGCGGAAGGCGTTTTCTGCGCATATCACCACGCGGTTGACCTGAGTGCCCAGATTAACGTCGTTGATGTATCTCGAGCCGAGATGGTTCTGCAGAGTCTTGTAGACGTCGTCGACGGAAACCCTGAACATTTCCGCCTTCTCGCGATCAAGCTCGAACCTGATATGGGGAGTCTTCGCGTTGAAGCCGGAGAACGCGGCCAGAACATTCGGGTTTTGATTGAGCTTCATGAGAACGAGATTTTTAACCTCGTCGAGTTTAGCCGAATCGGTACCGGTCTTATCCTGAAGATGGAACGAGATGCCATTTGCATTTCCCAATCCCGGAATCGCGGGCGGCGCGAAAACCTTCCATGCGGGTTCGGTTATTTCGGAATTCAAAAGTCCCTGAATCTTAGGAATGACCTTTGAAACGTGCTGCCCGGGATCCTTGCGGTGCTGCCAGCGCTTCAGATCGACAATAACCGTCGTCTGGTTTTCGCCGCGACCGCCGACCATACCCCAGCCGGTAATCGTCATGACAGACTCGACTTCCGGCAAAGTTTTAAGCAATTCCACGGCCTTCAGCGCAGTATCACGCGTCCTGTCGCGCGCGGTACCCTCGGGCATTTCCATGGCACAGAAAACCACACTCTGATCTTCTTCGGGCAAAAACGCCGTCTCTGTCTTGGAGAAGAACTGAAGAGTCAGGAGGATCGTAAGCAGCAGGAGAACAAGCGAAAGGAAAATCCTGCTCGCCAGCCACCTGGCCAAGGTAACGAAGAAATTTTTGAATTTCTCAAGCGCTCTGTTAAACCAGGCGAACGGACCGCGCTTAAAGGGACGCGCCTCGCGAAGAAGGAGTGAACATAAGGCGGGCGCGAGCGTAAGAGCGCATACGGTCGAAAAACAGACCGCGGCAGAGAGCGTTACGGAGAACTGCTGGTAGATACGGCCCGTAATGCCGCTCATAAACCCTACAGGGACAAAGATGCCGAGCAAAACGAGCGTTGTCGCTATAACCGCGCCCGTAACGTCCTTCATCGCTTGAATAGACGCTTCCTTTGCGTTCAGACGGCGCGTCTCTATCAGGAACTGCACGCGTTCAACCACAACGATGCAGTCGTCTACCACGACTCCGATGGCGAGAACCAGACCGAAGAGCGTCAGAATGTTGACCGAGTAGTCGAGAACGGCCATCAGAATAAACGTCGAACACAGCGACACGGGAATCGTCAGACACGGAATCAGCGTAGCGCGCCAGTCCTGAAGAAAGAGGTAACATACGAAAACGACAAGAAGGAACGTGATGAAAAGCGTTAAAATGATTTCTTCAATGCAGACTCGCACATATTCCGTCGCATCGTACGGGGTTTCCCACTCGAGACCGTCGGGAAAATCTTTTTCAAGTTCCCTGAAAGTCTCGTATATCTTATCCATGGTTTCGATGGCGTTCGCGCCCGGCTTCTGCTGAAGCGCGATCATAACGGCGTTCTCACCGTCGAACTGCCCGGAGAACATGTAATTCTCCTCGCCGATCTCAATACCCTCGACACCCTTGCCTTCTTTGGTGATGTCTTTGAGCTTGACAATGCCGCCATTGTCGTCGCTGCGCACTACAATCTCCTTGAACTCCTCCGGTTTCGAAAGACGTCCTTTTGCCGTCAGAGTAAAGACGCGCGCCGCGTTTTCAGCCATGGGGGACGCGCCGACCGAGCCGACCGACGCCTGAATATTCTGCTTGGAGATCGCCGCAATGACATCGTCGGTGGTGATGCTCAACGCCGCCATACGGTCAGGATCGAGCCAAACCCTGACCGCAAGACGGGGACCGTACACGGTCGCTTCGCCCACGCCGGGAATTCGCAGGAGAACAGGCTGAATGTTAGAATAGATATAGTCCGAAATCTGAAGACGCGAAAGCTTGCCTGACGGAGAGCGCAAAGCCATAAAGCCGAGCATATCTTCAGACTGAGCGCGAATACGCCCGCCGATCTGCTTCACTTCGGCGGGAAGCTTGGCTTCCGCCTGAGCAACCCGGTTCTGAACTTTGACCATGTCCATATCGCGGTCGGACTCGACCTCGAACGAAACGTTGAGCGCATAACTGCCGTCGTCCGAACACGATCCGACCATATATAGCATATCATCAACGCCGTTGACCTGATCTTCGATCGGCATGGCGATGGTATTCATAACCTCCTTGGCGCTCGCGCCGGGATATGAATAAGACACTGAAATGGACGGCGGCGTCAGTCTGGGATACTGTGAAACGGGCAGATTGAAATACGCCATCATGCCCGCCATGGTCAAAACGATGGCAATAACCATCGCAAACCTCGGGCGGTTGATGAATATGCGCGAGAAGGTTTTTATCTGGTCTATGGACTTGCGAATGGAAAGCTTCATGGCGCCTCCTTAGTCCTTGATCGGGGACTTGTAATTTGGATCAAGATCGTCATTAAGGACAGCTTTACCCGAGACAACTTTGACCGTCATCTTGTCGGCCAGTTTCGAAACAGCCGTAATCGCCACCTTCTCGCCCTTCGCAAGGCCTTTGGTGACAGGCACCAGACGACCCTGCTTGTTTCCGACTTCCACCTCGCGCAGCTCGACGGCGCCGTTATCCTTCACGACCCAAACGGCCTGCTTGCCGTTTTCAAGGACAAACAAAGACTGTTCATACACGCAGGGATTGATCTTTTCCGCCTTCGCATCGCGAATAAGCGTGACAAAGGTATTGGGAAGAAGAATATTGTCTGGATTGAGAAACTCCGCACGCACCAGAACAGAACCCGTACCCTTACTCATTTCGTTGTCGACAAACGCGAATTTACCGACCTTGTCGTACATATTCTTACCGTCGGGCAGAAGAAGGCGCATGCGGTATTTTCCGTCAAAACCGTCAAAACCTTCCTTGCACCACTGAATATAGTCGCGATCGGAAACCGGGAATGAAACGCGTACGGGATCCGTCTGGACTATACGCGCCAAAACACCTCTCGAGGGCGCCACGTAATCGCCTTCGTAAGCGGCCGACTTGCCGATCTGGCCGGTGATAGGAGCAACCACGGTCGTCTTCTTTAAATCGTACTCGGCGACAACAAGATTTGCCTTCGCCTGAAGAAGCGCGGCCTTCGCCGACTCGGCTCCGGCTTCAGCGTTATCGCGCTCAAGTTCAGAAATGCTTTTCGAGTCGAGCTTCTGAATGCGCTGCCAATAACGAGCCGCGCGACGCTCTTCGGCCTCGGCGGCGACAAGATCGGCTTTCCTCTGATTGACGATCGCTTCATAGCGTTCGGCATCAAGAACGTAAAGCACATCGCCCTTCTTGACGATATCGCCTTCCTTGAACTTAAGTTCTTTCACATAACCGTCAACCTGCGGAAGGATGTCGACTTCCTTGCAAGGCTCGATATGGGCTACAAACCTTTCGGGATTGAGAAACGCACACTCTTCGACGGCGCGGACTTCAACAGAAGGAGGAACAAAAGGCACTTCCGGTTTCGGAGGCGCATCCTTAGGCCACATATCGCAAGCGATCCATCCGCCCGTCACACATGCAACAACAAGCACGACGACACCAATAACCGTTCCGACTTTTGAAGCGGCTTTCTTTTCAGGTTTTTTCTCTTCACTCATTTTGCACTACCTTTCTTTTAAATTTTACCTTTGTTTGCAGTTTGAATATCACGCCAAATCGCCGAATACGCATTCTTAAGCGTCGCTTCGAGATCGCACTGAAGAAATTTATCGATATTAGACCTCACCAACCCGTTCCACAACGCCATACAGCAGCTCGCTATCTCGACAGAATCGACATCTGGCAAAGCGCGACCGTTTCGAATATCATTCTGAACAGCGACATTAAAAGCCTCCCAGGGACCAAACTTTTTACTTTTTAAAATATTTTCGCGGACAGAACTCATTGATGCCGACGACCAGCGGATCTGCTCGAGCATCAGCATAAAAAACGCGGCCTTTTTAGAGTCCGACACCGTCTGAACAGCATGTTTAACCATCATATCGGCGACATCAGGGAACGAAAGACGGTCAAAAGATTTTTCACCAGGAGGCAAAAGCGCGGCGATTTCGCTCTCAAAGCGAACCAGCATCTCGCCAACCAATTCCAAAAGAAGTTTCTCTTTAGATTCAAAATGCCAGTAAACAGCGCCCTTGGTCATCTTAAGCCGGGCGGCAATATCGGTGAATGTAGTATGATCATAGCCTTTTCTCGCGAAAAGCGAAAGCGCGCTCGCAAGAATTCTCTCGCGGGTTTTTATCGCATCTTCTTTCGCTCTTCTCGGCATGACAATAACCTTCCTCAAAAATTTACCAGATATTATACATACCTTCAGGTAGGTATGTCAATAGTGAATTTCCATTCTGGAACATCCCCACCTTTTCCTTTTGCTTCCATCCTGTACTACAGTAATAACCGTAATCTTATTACTCCTTGTTCTTGCTGTGACTTTTCATATCGCGGCGGATGTTGCTGCAACCGTGCTCACCTTTTGATATGACAGTTTTTTCTTTAGCCAACTACTTTCTGTCCTTCAAGGCGTTAGTCCAAACAGGATTGACGCTGTGTCGAGAAGACAGTACGCGCTCCGGGGAGGACCACGCACGCTTACGCTCGGAAGCGCACAAGTGAGACGTTGAGAAAAGACGCGATGAATGAGCTGAGCGTTTAGTGAGACGACGGTTCGTGAGGAGCGCGATGAGGCGCGAGCATAACGAGGACGCCGATGATATGAGCGAAAGCGAATGAGTCGAGCGACGAAGTTAGGCGACGCGGATCATCTGCGATCATCACGGGAGGAGGCGAATCTAAACGCGGGAGCGAGTGAAGAGTGGCTTTACGAAATGGCGAATGTTGTCGAAAATGCTAAACGCGGCCTCGGTTTGGGCCGAAGCCGGGCGCATACTTTTTAGATGAGCCGATTTATGCAGGACTCGACCCCGAGCCAAATCTAAAGATTGGCGAGCGGGTCCAGAGGAC
>JAEIGA010003497.1_pt1 | contig 24574 bp, 22 predicted proteins | sample 9270691 | NCBI WGS metagenome assembly JAEIGA01 (sample SAMN17057246, study PRJNA624740) | gut metagenome | biome: biome; isolation source: fecal sample | host: Bos grunniens | place: China: Xizang | collected 2019
ACAGGAACGGCGCAAAAGTATGAAAATGGCGTTATTGCTAGTGGAAAATACGTATCTTCCTTTGTGGGATATTTTCCATCAACAAATCCACAATATTTAGCACTAGTAATAATTGATGAACCTGTAGGTGAATATTATGGAAGTACGGTTGCAGCGCCTTATGCAAAACAAGTTTTTGAAGGAATCATAAAATTAAACAATATTCAACCTGTAAATTAGGTGATTAAGGGGCAAAAATGAAATTAAAAGAATTACTTTTAGGTGTAAACGTTGTTAAAATAATAGGAAATCAAGAAATTGATATAAAAGACGTTGTGATAGATAGCAAGAAAGCTACCCCAAACAGTCTGTATATTTGTATTAAAGGCAATGATTACGATGGGCATTGCTTTGTTAACGATTGTGTAAATTATGGTTGTATTGCCATAGTTTGTGAAAGAGAATTAGATACTTCGGTTACACAAATTGTTGTGGATAACTCTAGGGAAAGCATGTCTTTAATAGCATCTAATTTTTATGAAAATGTGGACAAAAAACTAAAACTTATTGGTGTTTTGGGTACAAATGGTAAGACAACTACGGCTCACATGATAAAAAACGTTTTAGATAGCGTTGGTGTTAAATCTGGTGTAATAGGTACGTTAGGCACTTATTATTTAGATAAATATTTAGAACCGACCTTAACAACGCCAGACCCACTTGATTTGCATAAAATTTTATATGAAATGTATAGTTCTGGTGTGCAATGTGTGGTTATGGAAGTTTCTGCGCATGCCGTGTATTTAGAAAAAGTTAAAAACTTAAAGTTTGATACTGCAGTATTTACTAATTTTACCCAAGACCACCTTGATTTTTTTGGGGACATGCAAACTTATAAACAAGCTAAACTTAAGTTTTTTAAGCAAAACAAATGTGAAAAACTAGTTGTTAACATTGATGATGAGTTGGGTAAAGAAATTTATAATTCTAACCCAAACTGTATAACTTACGGTCTTGATAACCCTGCCGATATTTTTGCTGTAAATATACTTTATAGGGGCAAAAAAACAAGTTTTTACATTAATTTATTTGATTTTGTATCAAACGTTGACCTTAAAATGTTAGGGCTTTTTAACGTTTATAATGCGCTTGCATGTTGTGGAGTGTGTTACGGGCTTAATATTAGGTGTGAAGATATTATTTTAGGTTTATCAAAAATAAAAGGTGTTGCTGGTAGGCTGGAAAAAGTTTATAGTAAAGAGTTTGAGGTTGTAGTTGACTATGCACATACGCCTGATGGCTTAAACAAAGCACTATTATCCTTAAAACCGTTTGTTTCTAATAGATTGATTTGCATTTTTGGTTGTGGTGGAAATAGGGACGCTACAAAGCGCAGTTTAATGGGCGAAATTAGTGGTAGTCTTGCCGATTTTACAATTATTACTTCTGATAATCCTAGGTATGAAGAACCTATGGATATAATTTATCAAATAGAGCAAGGCGTAATTAAGAAAACTAAAAAATATTTAATTATTGAAAGCAGAGAAGATGCGATTAAATATGCGCTTAATATTGCAGTTAAAGGTGATTTAATTTTAATTGCAGGAAAGGGTGATGAAAAGTACCAAGAAGTTCTTGGTATAAAATCTTTGTACAATGATAAAGATACGGTTAATGAATACATACGGAGTATGGGGATTTGAAAAGTTTAATTTTAGCTAGCATTGTTTCATTAATAGTTACCATAATATGTGGTTTTATAGTAATACCTATCCTAAAAAGATTAAAGGCTGGGCAAACAATTTTACATTATGTAAAAGAGCACGAAAATAAAAACGGAACACCCACTATGGGTGGACTGTTTTTTATTGTGCCAATTTGCATTGTTTTTTTGTTTTTTGGTGGATATAAGGGCAGAATTGCCACAGTTTCTATGGGCATAGGACTGGCATATTTAGTAGTAGGGTTTTTAGATGATTTTATAAAAATTAAATATAGAAAAAATGAAGGCTTGAAAGCTTATCAAAAAATAATATTCCAGTTAGGTGTAGCAATTATTGCAAGCATTTTTGCGTACACAAGTGGTTTGACAAGTGTATATTTGCCCTTTACTAATTATGAACTTGAACTCGGCGTCTTTGTTATTCCATTGGTCATAATAATTTTTTTAGCAATAACAAATAGTGTAAATTTAACTGATGGCCTAGATGGTTTAGCAGGACAAGTTAGTTGCACTTATTTAGTTTTTTTAATTGCTTTAATTTATTTACAATGTGAAAAATTTTCAATTTTACCTATAAAAATGCAAGAAACAAATAAACTTATGTTGTTAGCATCTTGTTTAGTTGGTGGAGTTCTTGGTTTTTTATGTTTTAACGTAAGTAAAGCAAAAGTTTTTATGGGCGATACAGGCTCGCTTTCGCTTGGTGGATTTATAGGTGCAATAAGTATTTTTTCATTAAATAGTCTTTTTATTCCGTTAATTGGCATAATGTTTGTAACTTCAAGCATATCGGTAATTGTACAGGTGTTGTATTACAAAAAAGCTAAAAAAAGAGTTTTTTTAATGGCACCGTTTCATCACCATTTACAGCTAAAGGGCTACACGGAAACGCAGATTAGTTGGTATTATTTTATAATTACGGTTGTATTTGGTATGATTTCAATAATTTCGTATTTGTGAGGTTGTAATGAATATAAAAACACAAACTTTTTTGGTGTTAGGTGTTTCTAAAAGTGGCTATGCTGTTGCAAAACATATCTTGTCTAATGGTGGAAAATGTTATCTTTTTGAAGAAATGTCTAATCCAAAAATTGACGGGGCAATAAGCGAGCTTATAGGTTTAGGCGCGATAAATTTACAAAGGGATAATTTAGAAGAAGTTGTGCCAAAAATAGATTGTTTAGTAATTAGTCCAGGCGTTCCTATCAACCATTACGTTGCGGTTATGGCGAAAAATTTTAACAAAAGAATAATTGGGGAACTTGAGTATAGTGTTTTACAATTTATTCCACCAATTATTGCAGTTACTGGCACTAATGGAAAAACCACCACTGTAACCTTAATAGATTCAATATTAAACCATGCTGGCGAAAAATCATTGCTTGTGGGCAACGTTGGAATTCCTTTAACTAGTAAAATTGATGATGCGGACAATGATAGTGTTTGCGTTGCAGAAGTTTCAAGTTTTCAGCTAGAAAGTGTGTTTTCTTTTTGCCCGCATATTGCTTGTGTGCTAAATATTTCGCCCGACCATTTGGAAAGGCATTATTCAATGGAAAATTATATCTACTTAAAAAAACGAATATTCAAAAATCAAAGGGAAAGTGAATATTTAATACTTAACTATGATGATCTGGTTGTAAGAGAATTCAAAGAGCAAAGTAGAGCAAAAAATTTATTTATTTCAACAAAGGAAAAAGTTGATGGTTGCTATGTTTTAGATAAAAAAATATACTATCTTGACCAATATGTTATGGATATTGAAGATTTGGCGCTAAAAGGCATACATAACGTATACAACTCTCTTTTTGCAATTTGTGTATGCAAAATTATGGGTGTAAAAAATGAAGATATCATATATGCTCTTAAAAACTTTAAGGGCGTTAGGCATAGAATGGAAATTATAGCGCAAAAGTATGGCGTAACCTTTTATAATGATTCAAAGGCAACTAATACCAGTTCAACTATAAGTGCACTAGCGCAAATGACAGCCCCAACAATACTTATTTTAGGTGGCAGTGAAAAGGGTGAAACCTACCAAAGTTTGTTTGAAAAAATTAAGGTTGGCCCAGTAAAACACGTTATCTTAACAGGTGCATCAAGATTTAATATGTTAAAAAGTGCAGGTGAAGTGGGGTATTCTAATATTACTGTAACGCCTGATTTTGAAACTGCAGTTAAAATTACAAAGTTGATGGCATTAGATGGTGATGCTGTTTTATTAAGTCCTGCCTGTGCTAGTTTTGATGCCTTTAACGGCTATGAAGAAAGGGGAGATACCTTTAAGAAGATTGTGGAGAATTTTTAAGTGAAAAAATCCTTTTTAAGTATTAAAAGCAAGGGCGATTATTTGTTGGTTGTTGCAGTGGTTTTGCTTGCAATAGTTGGTTGTATATTTATATATTCTGCAAGTAATTATTCGGCGCAAAAAACTTATGGCGATAGTCTTTATTTTGTAAAAAAACAAGTAATTGGCGTTTGCCTTGGCATTGTTGCAATGTTTATAACGGCATTATATGACTACAATAAATTAATTAAGTTTACACCATACGTTGCAATCATATCTTTCATTACCTTAATTTTAGTTTTTGTGCCCGCAATAGGTGTGGAAAACTATGGCGCAAAGCGTTGGATAGGGGTAGGAGGAATTACCCTTCAACCATCAGAAATTGCTAAATTTTCTTTGATTTTGTTTAGCGCAACGTACATAAGTAAAAATCCCGAAAAAATTAAAACTTTTTTAGGTGTTTTGCCTGTGTTAGCATTCGGTGGGGCAACTTGTTTACTAATTATTATTGAGCCTAATATGTCGATAACTGTATGTGTTGCCATGCTAATGCTTACCATTTTATTTTCAGCAGGTATGAAAATTAAGCACTTTATAATTTTAATTATACCTGCATTTTGTGCAGGTGTTTTGTTGATTTTACTTGAGCCGTATAGACTGGATAGACTAGCGGCTTTTTTAAATCCGTGGTCAAGTCCAAAAGGCGAAGGTTATCAGCTATTGCAGTCCTTATATGCATTGGGCTCTGGTGGATTATTTGGGGTTGGGCTTTTTAATTCTAGGCAAAAGTTTTCTTTTTTGCCGTTTGCAGAATCGGATTTCATTTTGTCAGTAATAGGGGAAGAAATTGGGTATTTTGGTCTGGTTTTATTCTTTTTATTACTCTTTTTTATAGTTTATCGTGGTTTAAAAATTGCATCGCGTTCAAAGAATATTTTTGGGTTTATCTTGGCGATCGGCATAACTATGATTTTTGGTATTCAAACAATAGTAAATGCTCTTGTAGTAACCGGTAGCATCCCACCTACGGGTTTGCCACTTCCATTAGTGTCTAGTGGTAATACTTCTATAATTATTTTCATGGCTGAAATGGGGGTGCTTTTTAATATTTCTAGGCAGGGTTCATTAACTTTTTGAGTTGTTTTTCCATAAAATAAAATATCAATAATAAACGGGTGGATTTTATGGGGAAGTACATAATAAACGGTGGAAGAAAATTAAGCGGAAGCATAAAACTTGAAAGCGCAAAAAACGCTGTTTTGCCTATGCTTGCCGCATCAATTTTGACAGATGAAGAAGTAGTTATAAAAAATTGCCCCAAAATTAAAGACGTTTATGCAATGATAAATATTTTATCTAGCATAGGCGTTACTTGCAAGTTTGAAAATCAAAATTTGATAGTTGATGCAAGTGGAATAAATTCTTATGCAATAAATCAAGATTTGGCAGGAGAATTGCGTTCTTCAATATTCATGCTTGGTGCGCTTTTATCAAGATTTAAAAGGGCAAGAATGTTTTCTCCTGGTGGATGTAATATCGGCTTAAGACCTATCGATATACATATTTCAGCTTTAGAAAGGCTTGGTACGATTATACATGAAATCAGTGGCGAAATTATATGTAGTGCAAAGAGTATTTGCGGTAAGGAAATTTATTTAGATTTTCCATCTGTTGGCGCAACTGAAAACATAATGTTGGCAAGTGTTTTTGCAAAGGGCAAAACACAAATTTTTAATGCAGCAAAAGAGCCTGAAATTGTTGATTTAATGAATTTTCTAAATTCAATGGGTGCAAGAATTTACGGAGCAGGGACTTCTACTATTCTGATTGAAGGTGTTAAAAAACTGCACGGAACCGAATATCAGCCTATAACTGACAGAATAGAAGCAGGTACGTACTTGATTGCAGCAGCAATAAGTGGTGGAGAGATAGAACTTACCAATTGTAATTCTAAAAATATTTCCTTTTTAATACATAAACTTTGCGATAATGCTTGTAAAATTACTATAAATAATGATATAATATATTTAAATTATAAGGGTGGTAGAAAAGGCTTTTCACTTTCTACCGGTCCGTATCCATTTTTTCCTACCGATTTGCAAGCGCAAACCATGTCATTACTGTCTGTTTCAGATGGGGTTTCATTGGTAACCGAAAACGTTTTTGAAATGAGATTTAGGCACGTTCCTGAACTTGTAAAAATGGGTGCAAATATATGTGTAAAAGGTCAAAATGCCATTATAACAGGTGTGGAAAGACTCAACGGCGCATGTGTTACAGCAATGGATTTAAGGGGTGGCGCTGCTCTTGTTTTAGCAGGTGTTAACGCAGAAGGGCAGACTGTTGTAAATGACGTGCATCATATTGAACGTGGTTATTCTTCAATGGATATAAAACTTCGGCAATTAGGTGCTGATATAATAAAGGAAAACTAAAGAAAGTATGAACGCAAAAAAACTTGTTGTAATTTTAATAGCCTTTGCTTTTTCGCTAATCATGATATTTTCATGCGTAGCGCTTTTGGCTGTTAAAAAAATACAAATAGATTTTAACGTATCTTCTTATTCTTCTAATCAAGGCGAATTTTCTAGCCAAACAAGTGAAGAAGTGCAAAAACTCTTAAACGAGTACATTGGTGTTAGCCTTTTATCTGTTGATGCTGAACAAGTGGAACAAAAATTAATTGTTCATCCAAAATTAGAAATGGTTGAAGTAGTGAAAAAGTTCCCTAACGTTCTTTGTGTTAGCTTAAAGGAAAGAAGAGAAGTTTATAAGCTTGAATATAACGAAAAAGTTTATATTTTAGATGAGTTTGGTTTTGTCTTAACTGATGATGGCAAAACTACTCAAGGGACAAGCCTAATTTCTTTAAGCTTTGCTAATATTGATATTAGCAAAATTGAAGTTGGAAAAAAGATTGAAATTGAAAAAGATTTAGAGGGTAATATACTTTCAACAACGTTTGATATTGTAAAATCTGTTGGCTTGGCAGATTGTATAGAAAAAATATCGCTAAAAGATACTACAAGTGGATATGATTTGTCTTTCAAAACGCGCACAGGTACTGATATTAATATCATAGATATTATAGAAGATGGCTCAATAAAAACACAAAAAGCTTTTGAAATATACGATACTGAAGCTACTGATTATGTAAAGAGTTCTGGTACTATTGAAGCTTTGTATACATATCCTAATGATGGCATTAGAAAGTTTATAATAACGCACGAGTATACGATTGATGGTAAGACTACCAAAGATTTATTTGAACAATTATTAAATAACTAAAGAAAGGTGGAATATGCAAAAGAAACAGGTTGCGGTAATTGACGTTGGTTCATCAAAAATTACTGCGATAATCGGAGAAAGGGGAATAAATAAGACCTTTATAATCAAAGGTAGATATTCTTTTGATTATGATGGTTTTGCTAATGGCGAATTCTTTAATTTAAAGCAATTAAAGCAAGTGTTGAATTCAGTTGCCGATTGTATTATTAAAGGCTCACTAGAAAAAATTGAAACTGTTTACGTTGGCGTTCCTGGTGATTTTACTAGGGTGTATATTCGTGATAGCCAACTTTCTTTCCCAAAAAAGAGAAAGATTGTGGAAGAAGACGTTGATGCGCTATTTGATAGTGCTTTCGTTATGACTTCTGCAAAATATACATTGATTAATCGTTCTGCAATTGTTTATGAACTAGATGATTTTAGAAGACTTGCTAATCCAGTAGGGTCTATAAGTGAAATCTTAAGTGGTAAATTGTCTTTCATAATGTGCAGTAATTACTTTATTGAAGCTGTAAAAAATTGTTTAGTAGATTGTGGGCTTAAGAACGTAGAATGTGTTTCTTCTGCACTTGCTCAAGCGATGTACCTAATTGAAGCTGAAATGCGCGATAGAATTGCACTTGTTGCAGACGTGGGGTACATTACAACCACGTTCAGCGTAATTCAAGGCGATGGTATAATATATCAACATTCTTTTGATTTTGGTGGTGGATATATTACTGCTGGTCTAGTTGGAAAATTTGATATTGATTTTAATATTGCTGAAAACCTAAAGAGAAAAGCTAATATTTGCGCATTGCCATCAGGTAAGGGTATTGACGTTATAGAAGCCGATAATAATGAATTCTACCCGCTTAACGAAGTTGTTGCAGTAGTTAAGGAAAATTTAGACTTACTATGCGAAAATGTTGCAAACGCACTAGATAAATCAGGTTTTTCTATTCCTGATTACGTGCCTTTATATATTACTGGTGGTGGAATTTCTTACATTCGTGGCGCAAAAGAACACGTTTCAGCAAGGCTTGGTATGCCGGTTGATGTTTTATCACCAAGAATACCACTCATGGAAAAACCTACAGAATCAACCTTGCTATCTCTTTTAGATTTAGCATTAGAACAAATATAAGTTATTTAACATTAAGGAGAAAATTTAAAATGTTTGGACAAGACTTTTCAAATACAAATTCTGCAGTAATTAAGGTTATGGGCGTTGGTGGCGGTGGCTGTAACGCTGTTAATAGCATGATTGCTTCTAACGTTTCAAGTGCAGAATTTATTGCTGTAAATACCGATAATCAAGCATTAATGCTTTCAAAAGCTGATAAATGTTTACAAATTGGTGAAAAATTAACCAAAGGTTTAGGTGCTGGTAGTGATCCTAACGTGGGCGAAGCTGCTGCTGAAGAATCTAAAGAATTAATTATAGATGCATTAAAGGGTACAGACTTATTATTCATTGCTTCAGGCATGGGTGGTGGTACTGGTACCGGTGCTGCATCTGTAATTGCTCGTTTTGCGCGTGAATTAGGTATTTTAACAGTTGCTGTTGTTACAAAACCTTTCTCTTTTGAAGGTAAAGTTAGAAACGAAAATGCTAATAAAGGTATTGCTAATCTTAAAAAGTACGTTGATACTTTAGTTGTTATTCCTAATGATAAATTATTACAATTTTTGCCACCACAAACTGGTATGCTTGATGCATTTAAGGTTGCTGACGATATGTTAAAGCAAGGTGTAGTTGGTATCGTTGATTTAATTGCAACGCCATCACTAATTAACCTAGACTTTGCCGACGTTAATACTGTTATGAGAAATCAAGGTTTAGCACATATGGGTATTGGTAGAGCAAAGGGTGAAAATCGTATTATTGAAGCAGTTAGACAAGCTGTTTCTAGCCCATTACTTGAAACCACTATTGAAGGCGCTAAATCGGTTATTCTTAACGTTACCGGTGGTAGAGATATTATGCTTACTGAAATCAATGAAGCATCTGTTCTTGTACAAGGCATTATTGATGAATCTGCAAACATTATTTTCGGTGCTACCATTGATGAAAGTATGGTTGATGAAGTTAAAATTACTATCATTGCAACAGGTTTTTGCGCACCTGTAACTCAAGAACCTATTGAAATTAAACCAGTTATTAAACTTGAAACAATAGTTCCTGAAAAAGAAGAAGATTTGCCACCACTTTTACGTGATTTGCAAGCAATTGAACAACAAACGATTGAACAAGCCAACGAACAACCTAGCCAACCTGAAGAAAGTTCAAGAGAAAAAGAATTGCCTGCATTTATGAGAAAATTGTTTGGTAAAAAATAATATAAAGCCAATTAAAAAGGTGGATGTTTTCCACCTTTTTGTTTGTTATTAAGTTGTGTAAAAAAAGTATTATTTGTAATTAAATTTAGGTAATTTTACACAAAAAGCTTACAAAATAGAGAAGATTTATGAGAATTAGAAGAAAAAAACATTTACAAGAAAGGCTATCAAAAGTAACGGACGTGCTTATTGTGCCAGATAGAGATATAGTTAACGTTAAACTTGCTATTCAAGACAAAAAATATTTTGATTTTAATAAAATATTTGGTAATGATAACCCTGTTGAACTTGAAGTCGGCTGTGGTAAAGGTGGCTTTATTGTAGAAAAGGCTAAGCTTAACCCAAACATTAACTTTATTGCTGTTGAACTTTTGGAAAATATAATAGTAATGGCATGTGAATTTGCGCAAAAGCAAGGCTTAAAAAATATTAAATTTGTTAATAGTGGCGCAGAATATATGCCTAGATACATTAAAGAAGAAAGTATAGATAACATCTATTTAAACTTTTCGCCACCATTCCCAAAAACAACACAAGAATCTAGAAGACTTACAAACGATAACTATATGAATGACTATAAGTCGTTCTTAAAAGTGGGTGGAACTGTTTTTCAAAAGACTGATGATGAAGAGTTTTTTAACTATTCGTTTACTCAATTTGAAAAATTTGGTTTTGAAGTGGAAAACGTTACAAAAAAACTTCACGAAAACACTATTGATAACGTCGAAACAGAATATGAAAAAATGTTTAAGAAAAAGGGCATGTTACCTTTTGGTTTAATAGCGAAAAAATTATAAAAAATTACCTAAAAGCACTTTTTAATTAAAGTGCTTTTTGTTGACTTTATTAAAAGATTTTGTTATATTATAAATATAACAAATAAAATTTGTAAAAATGGAGTTTATTTGATAATGAAAATCATACACACTTCTGACTTGCATTTGGATTCAAAAATTGATGGTATTCCAACTGAAAAGTCAAGAATTAGAAGAGAAGAAGTTGTTGCAAGTTTTGAAAAAATGGTAGAATTTGCAAACCAAAACGATGTCCGTGCAATTATTATTGCAGGGGACATGTTTGATACTTCTCGTGTTACTATAAAGACAAAAGAAAGTGTTTTAGGTACAATAAAAAAATACCAAAACATTGACTTTTTGTATGTTGCGGGAAACCATGATGAAATTAACTTTTTATCATTAGCAGATGAATTACCATGCAATTTCTTTGTGTTTAACGATGAATGGGCTACTGTTGATTATGATAATATCGTTGTGGCTGGTGTTAACTTAAACAGCGTAAATCAAAATGCTATTTACGATACTTTAACGCTTGATAAAGACAAGACAAATATCGTTGTAATGCACGGTCAAGTTGCAGGTTATAACAGTAACCAAAACGCTGAAATTATCAGCATTCCTAAATTAAAAAATAAAAACATTGATTATCTTGCTTTAGGTCATATTCACTCATATTCTTTTGGTGAAATTGATGAGCGTGGTAACTATGCTTATTCTGGTTGTCTTGAAGGTAGGGGCTTTGATGAATTAGGTCAAAAAGGTTTTGTGTTGCTTGACTGCGCTGATGGTAAAGTTAAGAATACTTTTGTGCCTTTTTCAACAAGAATTAATTACGAAAAAGAGTATGATGTAACAAGTGTGGACACCTTTTTTGAACTTGTAGATTTGGTTAAGCAAGACCTTGCTAATACCTTTGATTCTTCATCACTTGTTAAGGTGGTATTAAAAGGTGAACATAAGCCTGAATTTTACATTGATAAAGCTATGTTTGAAAAGAAGTTGAACGATATGTTTTTCTTTGCAAAGGTATATGATAAAACAGAACTTGTTGTAAACCCTGTTGATTATGAACTTGATAAATCTGTTAGGGGTGAGTTTGTTCGTGCAGTTTGGGAAAGCAGTTTAACTAAAGAACAAAAAAATAAAATTATTATGTGTGGTCTTTCTGCACTAAAAGGGGAGGAAATCTAAAATGAAACTTATTAGTTGTTACGTTTCTTCCTTTGGTAAACTTAAAGATTTTTATTTTAATTTTGACAGTGGGCTTAATACCATAAAACAAGAAAACGGTTGGGGTAAAACTACGCTTTCAACCTTTATTAAGGCTATGTTTTACGGAATTAATAGTTCTAAAAGGTCTATTTCAGAAAACGAAAGAATTAAATATAAACCATGGAATAGCACCGAAAAGTTTGGTGGTTATATTGAGTTTGAGTGGGGCGAAAAGGTTTATAGAATTGAAAGATTTTTTGGTAATAAAGAATCTGAAGATACTGTTAGACTTTTTGATATTCAAACGGGTAAAGAGTTTGCTAATACCGAAAATTTAGGCAAAAGGATTTTTGAGATAGATGAAGAAGGATTTTTGTCAACCACTTACATGTCTCAAAAAGACTTTGAAATTAAAAGTAATTCAAGTCTAACAGCAAAGTATAATTCCGTTTGTGAAATTCAAGATACTGATGCTTTTGACAAGGCGTTAAATAAGCTTGAAGAAAAGGCGAAGTTATATAAATATCGTGGTGATAAAGGCTTAATTACCGATATCAAGCGCGAAATTTTAGAGCTTGATGAAGAAATTGAAATAACACAAAAATCAGAGCGCGCTGCAAAACTGTTAAAAGAAGAAGTTGAACTTTTAGAAAAGCAAGTTGTGGATTTAAAAGAACAAGGTGAGCAGTTGGCTAATGCCGTGGCGCAAGCAGGCAGTATCCAAGCAAAAAAGATAAAAAAAGAACATTTTGATGCTTTAATTATTGATAAAGAACAACATTTAACAAAACTTAAAGAAATTGAAGTTGTTCTTGGAAAGAATAGGGTTAGTCAAGAAGAGATTGACGATTACGTGCTTTTTGATAACGAATTAATTGCACTAAATAGCACGATTGATAAGGCTAAAAAGGATATTTTTGACTTAAAAGAGAGTAGGGAAAATGAACAAAAGGTAGAAAAACCTAACCAAACAATTTTCCTTATTATTTCAGCGGTTTTGGTTGTTCTTGGTGGTGCTTTAGCCTTTTTACAACCATTTGTAGGCCTTGCAGTATCGATTATCGGTATTGTTGGGTTTATCATGACTGTTTTAAGTAAAAATAAGGGCGACGAGCAATCAAATTCAGTGTTTGATAATCTAATAAACCAAAAAGAAACAGAACTTGAAAATTTATTACAACTACAAGCAAGTGCAATAGAAAAAGTTGACAAATTTATTGAAAAATTTAATCTAATAGGTGCAAATGGCAGATATGCTGCGTTAACTGCTATTTCAAAAGCTAATTTAGAAAGGGAAAATTTAGAAAAATCACTGCAAAATATTGATGCTAAATTGAAAGAATACGATGAAGAATTGGCAGACTATGATGAAGTTGATGAAACTGAACAAAGTTTAGATATTTTGAATCAAAAGTTAGCGTTTGTTCAAAATGAGTTTTCAAAAAGTTCACACGAATTAGCAAATAAAAAAGCAAGTCTTGTTTACCACGAAAACATTGCAAACGGCATTGTTGATATTGAAAGTAAAAAGGCTGATTTGGTTACTAAATTAAGCGTTTATGAAGAAGAATATAAGCTTTTAACTGCAACCGTAAAATTCTTAAAGCAAGCAGATGAAAACTTAAAGGTTAAGTATCGTGAACCATTGCAACAAAGCCTTGATAAATACTTAACTTATATCGATGGAAAACATAATGCTAATATTGACGTTGACCTAAAGTTAACTATAAATGAAAACGGCGTAAGCAAAGAAGTAGATTATTATAGTAAAGGCTATCAAAATCTATACGATATTTGCAAGAGATTTGCCTTGACCGACGTGTTGTTTACTGGTGAAAAGCCATTTATAATTCTTGATGATCCATTTTATAATTTAGATGATGAAAAGCTTAATAAGGCATTAGAATTAATTAAGAATTTAAGTCAAGAATATCAAATTATCTATTTAGTTTGCCACGAAAGCAGAAGGGGATAAATGCAAGAAAAATTAAAAATAGAACTAGTTCCCGATGGGTGTTGGGGATATAATTTAAGAAGTATTTTATCTAAAGCACAGTGGGATTTTTTAAGGGCTGATGCTAAACTTCGTGCTGAAGGGAAATGCGTTATTTGTGGCAAAAAATCAAATAGGCTAGAGGCTCACGAAAGGTGGGATTACGATGCCCAAAACGGCATTGCAAAGCTCGTTGATATCATTGCAGTTTGTAAAGATTGTCACAGCGTTATTCATATAGGTAGAACACAATTAAAAGGCAATTTTGAAAGGGCAGAAGACCATTATATTAAGGTCAATAATTGCTCGTATGCAGACTTTAGAAAGGCGCTTGGCGAGGCAAATGATAAGCATAAAAAATTAAATTTAGTAAGCGAGTGGAAACTAGATTTATCTTATTTGAAAAGATATGTAAAATAAAAAACATAAAAACGGCGAAAATTTCGCCGTTTTTGTATTATTTTAGGTTGATTTATAAATTTTAATATGTTAAAATCATTTTCGTACGTTAAAAGGAAAGATAAAAATGGAAATCATAGATGCACATGCACACATATATCCACATAAGATAGCTCAAAAAGCCACCGAAGTTATCGGTGATTTTTATGATATAAAAATGCAAAATCCAGCAGGTACAACTGATAATCTTTTACTTCAAGGTGAAAAGGCTGGTATATCAAAATACGTTGTTCACTCTTGCGCTACAAAGCCACAACAAGTTCGTTCAATTAACGAGTTTGTTAAAAGTGAACTTGATAAACACGATAACTTTATTGGGTTCATGACTTTGCACCAAGATTTGACTGAAGAAGAGATTTTTAACGAAGTTAATTGGGCTGTAAACAATGGTTTTAAGGGCGTAAAATTACACCCTGATTTTCAAAAGTTTAATATTGATAGTCAAGATGCTGAAAAGATTTATAGGGTTGTAGGTGATAAACTGCCAATTTTGTTTCATACTGGGGATAATAGGTACGAATTTTCTAAACCAAAACGCCTTGCAAGTATGGCAAAAAAATATAAAAACGTTAACTTTATTGGCGCACATTTCGGCGGTTATAGATGTTGGGATGATGTAGAAGTTTATAAAGGTTTAGATAACGTATATTTTGATACTTCATCTTCACTTATGTTCATCAATAAGCAATTAGCAAAGAGCATTATTGATAAACTAGGATATGAAAAATTCTTCTTTGGAACAGACTTTCCAATGTGGGATGCAAGTGGTGAAATTGAAAGGTTTAATAGCTTAAATTTGACCGATAATGAAAGAGAATGTATTTTTGCAAAAAATATAAAAAGATTATTAAAAATCTAGCATTTTTAAACAAAAAATAATTGACTTTGCAAAAATAAAGATGTATAATAACAAAAAATATAAACACGATGATGGAAACAGACGAAAGGTTTTGATGCAGAGAGTTGACGCAAGGTGCAAGTCAATGAGAGATTGTTCGTTACTCATTCCGGAGTGGAAACGGCGAAAAATAGTAATCGTTTACGGGTTGCTCCGTTAAGGCGAAAGAGTGGGTGCAATTAGCATCAATTCGGGTGGTACCGCGGTATTTTATCGTCCCTGACTTTTTAGTCGGGGATTTTTATTTTTTTATTACTAATTTAGGTGATAAAAAGGGTATCACGATAACATCATTCGCTTGACAGTAATTATATTTTAATATATAATATTAAAGATATAATTATTTAAGTTTAGAGACGATACGGGTATTATTCTAGTAGTTGTTTACGGGTTGCTCCGTTAAGGTTAAAGAGTGGGTGCAATTAGCACCAATTCGGGTGGTACCGCGGTATTTTATCGTCCCTGGCTTAATAGTCGGGGATTTTTTATTTAAGTAATTAGTTTTTTAGGAGTATTTTATGAAAAAGATTTATGTTTCTGACTTAACGCTAAAAGCGTTCGACAAACAAAGCACAACTTTAACATTTAGAGAAAGACTTGCTATTGCTGAAAAACTTGATAATGCACTAGTTGATGCTATTGAACTGCCAGAAGTTTCTAATTCAAAAGAAAGCGAAATTATGTATACAACTATTTCTTCTTCATTAAATAACGCAGTTGTAAAAATTCCTGTAGGGGATAGTGAACAAAGTTTAGAACTTGCTGTTAAATGCGTGGAAAATGCAAAGAAGGTCTGCTTACAAGTAATCCTTCCTGTTTCTACTGCACAAATGGAATACTTTTACCACGTAAAAGCACCAGTTATGCTAGACAAAGTTGCCACTTTAATTAAACTTGCTAAAGAAAAGCAAGATATAGTAGAATTCGTTGCGCTTGACGCGTTTAGAGCAGAAGAAGGTTTTATTGAATGCTTAGCAAAAACTGCTTATGAAAACGGTGCAAGCATTTTCACTATCAGCGATGATGAAGGTGTTGCTTTCCCTGAAGATTATGCTAATATGGTTGCTAAAATAAAAAATACTTGCGATATTCAAGTATACGTTCAACCGTCTAACGCATTATCAATGGCAGCAGCATGCGCAGTTCAAGCAATTAAGGCTGGCGCTGATGGTGTTAAGACAGCTACTTGTGGCGAATACTTAAACAATGCAGTATTTGCTGATATTATACGCGCTAAAAAGTACGATTTAGACGTTGAAAGTGCTATTGACGTTACAAATATTAAGTCAATTGCAACTTCAATTTGTGAAATTTCAGAAGGTAAGGCTCAAACTACTGAAGAAAAGGTGGGCAAAGGCTTTATTTTCGGCACTGCTACAATGACAGAAGTTGCTGATCTTATTAACCAATTAGGTTATGAACTTTCTGATTCTGATGTTGGTAAGGTTTATGAAGAATTCAAAAAACTTACCGCAAAAAAAGAAATGATTGACACAAAAGAACTTGAAGCATTGGTTGCAAGTACAGCAATGCAAGTTCCATCAACATACCACTTGATTAACTACGTTGTAAATAGTGGTAACATCATTCCTGCAACTGCAAACGTTACTCTTGAAAAAGATGGCGAAAAGTTTACAGGCGTTTCTACTGGCGATGGCCCTATCGACGCGGCTTTCCACGCTATTGAACAAGTTATCGGTCATCACTATGAACTTGATGATTTCCAAGTACACGCAGTAACAAAGGGTAGGGGTGCTGTTGGTTCATCTATTATTAGACTTCGTGCTGATGGTAAATTATATCCAGGCAACGGCGCTTCAACTGACATCGTTGGTGCTTGTATCCGTGCATATATAAACGCATTAAATAAAATTGTTTACGAGGAGAAATAAAAAATGAAATTTTCTTTTTCGGACAATTTGGTCACATCTCGTAGTTTTATTGAGCTTTGTAATATTGCCCAAGACTACGGATATGATGGAATAGAAATATTCGATGCTAAAATCGAAAAGCAAAGTCACGCTGACAGCATTTTCCGTTCTTCAGTAACGGCTGATGCTAAACGCAAATTGGTAAATAGACACATAGAAATCCCTGTAATCAGTTATCCACAAAAAATCAATGAAAGCACTGATGCGCAAAGCATTGTTGAATACGTTGATTTAGCATCAATTGCAGGCGTTTCAGGTGTTGTAATTAAGTTTGAAACACTTCCAAACGATGCAAAGTTAAAAGAGATTTTAACACCAGCAATCAAACATGCTGAAAACTATAACGTTAATATTTTGATTGAAACTTGTGATGCTTTAGTTAAGACAGAAAAGGTATTAGAAGTTATTAACGTGTTTGCATCTGCAGTGTTAAGAGTTTGTTGGAACATTAAAGAAACCTTCTTTACAGCAAACGAAACTGCCGATAGCACTATTCAAACTTTGGGTGCATACATAGCCCACGTTAGAATTGGTGATAAAAAAGATGGCACTGATACTATTATTGGTCAAGGTGAACTTCCTGTTGAAGAGTTTACAAACGCGCTTCGTTCATTAAACTACGATGGTTACGTTTCAATCATTGAGTGTAATGAAATTAAAAATGCTGACATTTTATTAACTCATTTCAAGAGTTATATGTCAACAAAGTCGACTGAAAAGGTTAACAAAGAAATTTTCTATAATCGTCCAAAAACAGGTACACATCCTTGGAGAAAGTATGACGTTTTAGACTTAACATTCTCTGAAGTGCTTGATCAAATGGTAGAAAGTTATCCTGACCAATATGCTTTCAAATATACAACGTTGGACTATACAAGAACTTATAAAGAGTTCCGTGATGATGTTGATAAGGTTGCTGCCGCATTGATTTCTTTAGGTGTAGAGCCTGGCCATCACGTAGCAATTTGGGCAACTAACGTCCCACAATGGTTTTTAACTTTCTGGGCTACTGTAAAAATCGGTGCAGTTTTAGTTACAGTAAATACTGCTTATAAAATTCACGAAGCAGAATACCTATTAAGACAATCTGACACTCATACTTTAGTTATGATTGATAGTTGCAAAGATTCTAACTATAAGGAAATTATGGAAGAACTTTGCCCAGAATTAAAAGACTTAAAGCCTGGTCAACCATTGTATTCAAAAAAATTACCATTCTTGCGCAACGTTATTTCTGTTGGCTTTGACATGGATGGATGCTTGGAATGGAATGACTTTGTTAAGAGAGAAAGTTTGGTTCCACAAGAAGAAGTTAGAAGAAGAGCCTCTAACGTTAAGGCTGATGACGTATGTAATATGCAATACACTTCAGGTACAACAGGTTTCCCTAAAGGTGTAATGTTAACACATAGAAATATAGTAAACAATGGTAAGATTATCGGTGATAGAATGGATATTTCTACTGCTGATAGAATGATGATACAAGTGCCAATGTTCCACTGTTTCGGAATGGTGCTTTCAATGACAAATATGATGACGCATGGTGGTACTATTTGCCCAATGCCATATTTCTCACCAAAATCATCACTTGCTTGCGTAAATGATGAAAAAATCACCGTATTTAACGGTGTTCCAACAATGTTTATTGCAATGTTTAACCACTCCGACTTTGCAAAAACAGACTTCTCTCACATTAGAACAGGTATTATGGCTGGTGCAAACTGCCCACCTGATTTAATGCGCCGTGCAGCAAAAGAAATGAACATGACCGAAATTATCAGTGTTTATGGTCAAACTGAAGCATCTCCAGGCTGTACTATGGGTGAAGTTAATGAAGATATTGACCACCGTGTTGATACAGTTGGTAGCGCGTTTCCTGGCGTTGAATGTAAGATTATTGACCCTGAAACTGGCGAAGAATTACCTGATGGTGAAAACGGTGAATTCGTTGCGCGTGGTTATAATATCATGAAGGGGTACTACAAAATGCCAAAGGCAACCGAACAAACCATTGATAAAGATGGTTGGTTGCATAGTGGCGATATTTGTTGTAGAACACCTGATGGATACTATAAGGTAACAGGTAGATTAAAGGATATGATTATTCGTGGTGGCGAAAACTTGTATCCAAGAGAAATTGAAGAATTCTACTTGACGCACGAAAAGATTAGAGACGTTCAAGTAGTTGGCGTTCCAGACCAAAGATATGGTGAAGAAGCTTGCGCTTACATCATTCTTAAAAAGGGTATGGATAGCGATGAAACTGAAATGCGTGAATATGGCAATACTCACATGGCAAAACATAAAGTCCCAAGATACTTTATATTTGTTAAAGAATTCCCAATGAACGCAGCAGGTAAAATCTTAAAGTACAAAATGCGTGAAGACGCAATTGAAAAATTAAAAATAAGTAAATAGCCCAAGAGGTGTTAAAATGGAAATAAAAATTGAAAAAGCAAAAGTATTAAAAGAAAAACCAGACTTTTCAAAACTAGGTTTTGGTAAATATTTTACCGACCATATGTTTATGATGGAATATTCAGATACTGAAGGCTGGAAAAATGCCAGAATAGTACCATTTGATTATATTCCAATTCACCCAGCATCAACAGTTTTACACTATGGCGCTGAAATCTTTGAAGGTATGAAAGCATACAGAACTGCTGACGGTTATCAAATGTTCAGACCTTTAGAAAATATTAGAAGAATGAACGATTCAGCTGCAAGACTATGTCTTCCTGATCTTCCTGAAGAATTTACTCTAAAGGCTTTAACTGAACTTATCAACCTTGAATACGATTGGATTCCTGACCAAGAAGGTACATCACTTTATATTCGCCCATTCATGTTTGGTAACGATGAATCTTTAGGCGTTCACGCTGTTCATAATGCAACATTCGTTGTAATTTTATCACCAGTAGGCGCTTACTATGCTGAAGGATTAAACCCAGTTAAGATTAGCATTGAAAGTGAAGACGTTAGAGCAGTTCGTGGTGGTACAGGCTACGCTAAATGTGGTGGTAACTATGCTGCAAGTATGAGAGCAGGTAAAAGAGCTGCTGAAAAAGGTTTCTCTCAAGTTTTATGGCTTGATGGCGTAGAAAGAAAGTATATTGAAGAAGTTGGTGCAATGAACGTTATGTTTAAGATTAACGGCGAAATTATTACACCAATGCTAACAGGTTCAGTACTTCCTGGTATTACTAGAAAATCTTGCCTTGAAATCTTAAAAGAATGGGGTTATAAAGTAACTGAAAGACTAATTTCTGTTGATGAATTAATCCAAGCTGCCGCAAATGGTACTTTAGAAGAAGCTTGGGGTACAGGTACTGCTGCTGTTATTTCACCTATCGGTCATTTAGTGTATAAAGACGTTGATTATACTGTTGCTGATAACAAAATCGGTGAATTAGCACAAAGATTGTACAATGAATTAACAGGTATTCAATGGGGTAAAAACCCTGATAAACGTGGCTGGTGCTACAAGGTAGAAATGTAATGTTTGATAAAAGAGTTACCGTTTTCATGGGGCATTATGGAAGTGGAAAAACTTTTATTTCAGTAAACTATGCTATCGCACTTGCAAAATTAAATAAATCAGTAAGCATTTATGATCTAGACATAGTAAACCCTTATTTTAGGACCATTGATGCTCAAAAAATGCTTGCTGAAAACAATGTAGAATTAGTTGTTTCCCCTTTTGCAGAAAGTAACGTTGATTTGCCTGCAATGAATGCAAAAGCATACAAAATGCTTGATGATTTAAGCCGTTATGCCGTTGCAGATATTGGTGGTGATGATAGGGGCGCTTTGGCTTTGGGTAGATTTTATGAAAAATTACAAGAAGAAAACAACTATGATGCGCTTTTTGTTGTTAATAAAAATAGACCTGAAACAAGGGATATTGAAGGTGCTGTTCAAATCATGAAAGAAATTGAATGGACGGGTAAACTCAAGTTTACAGGAATTGTTAACAATGCCAATTTAGGTGCTGAAACTACTAAAGAAACAATTCTTAAAGGTGTTGATTTTACTGAAGAATTATCAAAGGTTACGGGGCTTGAAGTAAAGTTTACTGCAATCAGGCGTGACCTTATAGATGAAGAACTAAGAAAGATAAAAAATATATTGCCTATTGACCCGATAAAATATGGGGATTGGCTATAAAGGAGATAATATGGCAAAAGTAAGTTTTGACGTAGAACGTTGCAAGGGCTGTGGACTATGTGAAATTGCGTGTCCAAAGCAAATTATTGCCCTTTCAAAAGAAAAAATTAATGCAAAAGGCTATCATCCGGCAGAAATAACCGAACAAGACAAGTGCATTGCGTGCGCATTTTGTGCAACAATGTGTCCTGACGCGGTTATTACGGTTGAAAAGTAGAGGTGTAATATGGCAGAAAAAGTATTAATGAAAGGTAACGAAGCATTAGCTGAAGCAGCTATCATGGCAGGTTGTAGATATTATTTTGGATATCCTATTACCCCACAAACTGAAGTTGCTGCTTATATGAGTAAACGTATGCCAAAAATCGGTGGTACGTTCTTACAAGCTGAATCAGAAATCGCTGCTATCAACATGGTTATCGGTGTTGCAGCATGTGGTAAAAGGGTTATGACAAGTAGTAGTAGCCCTGGAATTTCACTAAAGAGCGAAGGTATTTCATACCTAGCAGGTTGTGATTTACCAGCACTTATCGTTAACGTACAACGTGGTGGTCCTGGTCTTGGTGGTATTCAACCATCACAATCAGACTATTTCCAAGCACTTAAGGGTGGTGGACACGGTGACTATAAACTTATCGTTTTAGCACCTGCTTCAATTCAAGAAATGGTTGATTTAACATTCAAAGGCTTTGACCTTGCTGATAAATATAGAATGCAAACTATGCTTTTAGCAGATGGTACTATGGGTCAAATGATGGAACCTGTAAGTTTAGAACTTGGCGAAGTTAAAGATTATGACAAGCCATGGGCAACAACTGGTACAGGCACCCACGAAGGTAGAAATGTAGTTAACTCATTATCATTAAACGCTACACAACTTGAAGAATGGAACATTGCTAGATACGAAAAATATAAAATCGTTGAACGCGATGAAGTTATGTATGAAGAATTCATGATGGATGATGCTGAAATTTGCGTTGTTTCATTTGGTATTGCTTCACGTGTTGCTAAAAACGCTATTGTAGAAGCTAGAACAAAGGGCATGAAGGTTGGTATGATTAGACCTATCACTTTATGGCCATTCCCAAAAGATGCTCTTAAAAAGGCTGCAAAGAACGTTAAGGCATTCTTATCAGTAGAACTTAACATGGGACAAATGGTTGATGACGTTAAACTTGCTATCAACTGTTCAAAACCAGTTTATTTCTATGGTAGAACCGGTGGTGTAATTATGACACCGGGCGAAGTTCTAAACAAACTTATCGAAATTGAAAAAGGAGAGGCAAAGGAATGGTAGTATTTGAAAAAACCAAAGGTTTAACTGATAATCAACTTCACTATTGCCCAGGCTGTACGCACGGCATTATTCACCGCCTTGTTGGTGAAGTTTTAGAAGAATTAGGCGTAACAAATAAAACTATCGGTATTGCATCAGTAGGTTGTTCAGTATTCTCTTACAACTACTTTAATTGTGATATGATTCAAGCCGCTCACGGAAGAGCACCAGCAGTAGCAACGGGTGCTAAAAGGGCAAACCCAGACAATATCGTATTTACATACCAAGGCGATGGTGACCTTGCTGCTATCGGTACTGCTGAAACAGTTCACTCTGCTGCAAGAAATGAAAATATCACTATCATCTTCGTTAATAACGCTATTTATGGTATGACAGGTGGTCAAATGGCACCTACAACCCTTCCAAACCAAGTAACACAAACTTCTCCTTATGGTAGAGACGTAACTGTTGTTGGTTACCCTGTTAGAGTATGTGAAATGCTTTCTCAAGTAGAAGGTGCTTCATACCTAGAAAGAGTTGCAGTTAACAACGTTAAAAACATTAAAAAGGCTAAACAAGCAATTAAGCATGCATTCCAAAACCAAATGGAAGGCAAAGGCTTTTCTTTAATCGAAGTATTGTCAACTTGCCCAACAAACTGGGGTTTATCACCAAAAGACTCATTAAAGTGGTTAGAAGAAAACATGCAAGCTAACTATCCTTTAGGCGTATTCAAAGATAAATATAAGGAGGAAAAATAATTATGACAAGTAAAATCCTTATAGCAGGCTTTGGTGGTCAAGGTATTCTTTTTGCAGGTAAAGCACTTGCTTTTACAGGCTTAAAAGCTGGTAAAGAAGTGAGCTGGTTACCATCTTACGGCCCAGAAATGCGTGGTGGTACTGCTAACTGTAGCGTTACTATTAGTGATGACCCAATCGGCTCTCCAATCGTTGATAAGCCAGATATCTTAATCGCAATGAACTTACCTTCATTAGAAAAATATTTAGGTGAAACTGAAAAGGGTGGTTGTATCGTTTACGATAGTTCTTTAATTTCTAAACACGAAAATAGAGAAGACGTTAAGATTTTCGGTATCCCTGCTACAAAAATGGCAACTGATAGCGCTTTAGATGGTTTAGCAAACATGATTATCATGGGTAAAGTTATTAAAGAAACTAACGTTTTAACTTTAGACCAAGTTAAATCAAGTTTAGCACAAATGATCCCTGCTAAAAAAGCAGCATTGTTAGAAAAGAATATTCAAGCAATTGAATTAGGTTATAATTTCTAATAAAAATAAGTATTTTAAGATTAAAAGGTAACTTTCGGGTTGCCTTTTTATTTTTTATACAAATAAAAGGGGTATGTAGCATTTTATTTAACCTATTGCATATATTGAAATAGAAAGGCAAAAAGGAGGAAAATATGTCGTTTTTTAATAATTTTCAATCGGATAGATGTCCTGGCCAAATAAACGGTAATCCGTTAAACGGCTTATGTGAAAAAGTATGTGTTCAGGCAAAGAAGGTATTTGATGCGTGTATGCAACAAACCCAACTTACTGGTATTGTATTAAACATAACCAACTTAACACCTGCTAATCCTACATATCCATTAACGTTTATTAGTGCAAAAAGTACAGTATCACAAGGGGTTATTAGCAATCTATTAATAGAACCATTAAACGAAAGACCTAACTGTGCGCGTGTAAAGGCTGATATTACAATTCCAGTATCAGTTGCATATACTGATGCAAATGGTGTGGAAGGGGTTGCAACTTCAACCATAACCGTTACTAAAGACGTTATTCTAAATATTCCATCAGCATCAATTATGCCTTATGACGTAGAAGCTGTTGTTTCATTAGTTTCTACTTTAGGTAACTATACTGGCTTAAACGAGTTTACAGTTGATGCGTGTGTTTCTATCATATTAAAGATAGTCATGGAAGTTGAATTGTTAATTCCTGCGTATGGTTATGCAGCAATACCGCCATGCCAAGACTACACTCAAGAAGTTTGTGCAGGTTTCTTTGAATTACCAATGTATCCACAATAAAAGTTATTATATATAAAAGCGTGAGTTTACTCACGCTTTATTTGTATATGAAAACCACGGGATAGTCCCGTGGTTAAAAAGAGGTTAACCTTTACATAAAAAACCTCCTATGTTAAAATAAGAAAGTAGTCTACACAATCAAATTAAACATAGGAGGTTTGTCAAATGAATGACATAAATA
>JAEIGA010003498.1_pt1 | contig 24574 bp, 19 predicted proteins | sample 9270691 | NCBI WGS metagenome assembly JAEIGA01 (sample SAMN17057246, study PRJNA624740) | gut metagenome | biome: biome; isolation source: fecal sample | host: Bos grunniens | place: China: Xizang | collected 2019
CGCCAAACCATACCACATACGGACGCAACTGCGAGCCATCAGCCGCCTTATCGCCCATACACAAAGGCACCTCCAAAGGCAGCTCCTTAATACAGTCAGGATCATCACGATCCACAGAAGATGTGACCTTCGTTATCTCGCCATGCAGGTGCAGTACATCCGTACTACCCGCCCGCTCGTGAAGGTTGTCAATGTTCTGCGTAATGATAGTGACATCGTAATGCTTCTCCAATTCCGCCAACAAGAGATGGGCCTTATTGGGTTGCACCTCCATGAGGTCACGGCGGCGCATGTTGTAGAACTCAAGCACCTTAGCTGGCTCTTCCTCCCAGCCCTCAATGCTCGCCATACGTTGCCAGTCATACTGCTGCCACAGACCACCTTCATCGCGGAAAGTAGCTACCCCACTCTCGGCACTGACACCAGCACCTGTGAGTACAACAATACGTTTGCGTGCAACAGATTGCTCCTCGTTGAGCAACGATTCAGAAGAGTTGTTCATTTTCATAGTTTTCGTTTATTTGTATGTTTAACCTTTAATTCGTAAATTGCACCACAAAGATACAAAAAACAATTGACATGACCAAATTTATTTTGAAATTTACTGTTTTACCACGTGTTTTTGCAGATTTATGCCGTTTTATTTGTATAAATAAAAAAAAAATCGTACCTTTGCGCGCTTTTTGCGCGAGTACGCGCTATAAATACAGCATATAAACATCAAAAACAATACAACAATCATGAATTTGAACGACAGAATTATTGCAGTCATTGGACTGGGTTACGTAGGATTGCCATTGGCAATTGAGTACGGTAAGAAGTACCGCGTAATCGGTTTTGACATCTACCAAGCACGTGTGGACGAGCTCAACCGCGGCGAAGACCACACCCTCGAGGCTGACCTCGTAGGTATGAAACAAGCACGTGACGCTTACGAGACAACCAAGAAGATTGGTCTCACCTTCACCAGCAACCCAGAAGACCTCAAACAAGTCAACACGTACATTGTGACCGTACCTACCCCAATCGATCGCTTTAACAACCCCGACCTCACTCCGCTGCTCAAAGCCAGTGAGACCATCGGTAAGACCCTCAACCGAGGCGATCTCGTTATCTACGAGTCCACCGTTTACCCAGGTTGCACAGAGGAAGACTGCGTACCTGTACTCGAGAAGCACAGCGGCTTGAAATTTAACCAAGACTTCTACTGCGGCTACTCACCCGAGCGTATCAACCCAGGCGATAAGATAAACACGCTAACCAAAATCAAAAAGATCACCTCTGGTTCTACCCCTGAGATTGCAGACCTTGTAGATGCACTATACAACTCTATCCTCGAGAACGGCACCCACAAAGCACCAAACATGAAAGTGGCTGAGGCAGCAAAAGCTGTAGAGAATAGTCAACGCGATGTGAACATCTCCTTCATGAACGAGCTCGCACTCATCTGCGACCGCGTAGGCATTGACACCAACGACGTGATAGAGGCAGCAGGCTCCAAATGGAACTTCCTCAAATACCGTCCAGGACTCGTAGGCGGACACTGCATCTCAGTCGATCCATACTACTTGGCACACAAAGCCAAATCATTGGGCTATGAGCCACAAGTCATCCTCTCTGGTCGTGCCGTGAACAACTCTATCGCAAAATTCATCGCGGACAAAGTGCTGAAACTGATGATTCAAAAGGACCACAAGATCAACAATTCGCACGTGCTCGTTCTGGGTGTAACCTTCAAGGAGAACTGCCCCGACTGCCGCAACACGAAAGTGATTGATATTGTAGAAGAATTGGAAGACTTTGGCTGCCTCGTGGACATCTACGACCCATGGGCAAGCAACGAGGTGGTGAAACACGAATACGGCAAAGAGCTCATACCTGCTATCGACCCTGACAAGAAGTATCAAGCCGTGATTGCCTGCGTGAGCCACAACCAATTTATGACCTTCGACTTCAAGAAATACAAAGACCAAGACGCTGTGATCTTCGACGTAAAAGACTTCGTTGATCGCAATGTAGTGGACGGACGATTGTAATCACAAATCTCCTACTCGCTCCGCTCGAGAAATCTTATAAATCCATTTGGCTCGCTTTGCTCACACATAGTTCTCCGAACTCAATTGCCACCGCTCCCGTTGGTCGCTGAATCTAAATTCCGAGAGTTAAGATTAAGCGGACGAGCGCTGCGAGTGATAGCGGTGGTAATCTATTACGGAGTACGTGGGAATGGGGGTAGTGAGTGGAAAATAAGATTAATAAGATTTCTGCCCGCAGGGCAAGGAGAATAATAAAACGAACAAAACAATGACAATTGCAGTAGCAGGAACAGGATATGTAGGACTATCAATAGCCACATTGCTAGCACAACACCATAGCGTGTTGGCTGTGGATATCGTGCCCGAGAAGGTGGAAATGATTAACCGCCGCCAATCACCCATCCAAGATGAATACATCGAAAAGTATTTCGCCGAAAAGAAACTAGATCTGACAGCTACGCTCGATGCCGAAATGGCATACCGAGAAGCAGAGTTTGTGGTGATAGCTGCACCTACAAACTATGATAGCCAAAAGAACTATTTCGACACATCAGCCGTAGAGCAGGTGATCGAACTCGTTCTCAACGTGAACCCCAACGCTATCATGGTGATCAAATCCACCATACCTGTGGGGTACACCGAGTCGGTTCGCAAGAAATACCACACGGATAACATCCTCTTCTCGCCCGAGTTCCTACGCGAGAGCAAAGCGCTATACGACAACCTCTACCCTTCGCGCATTATTGTGGGTACCGACCCCAACAATGAGCGACTAATAGCGGCTGCCCAGCAGTTTGCGGCACTATTGCAAGAAGGAGCCATAAAGCCCGACGTGGATACCCTGTTTATGGGATTCACTGAGGCAGAGGCCGTAAAACTCTTTGCCAACACCTACTTGGCGCTTCGCGTGAGCTACTTCAATGAACTAGACACCTACGCCGAGATGAAAGGTCTGGATACACAATCTATCATCAATGGCGTGTGTCTTGACCCACGTATCGGTACACACTACAACAACCCTTCGTTTGGCTACGGCGGCTACTGTCTGCCAAAAGACACCAAACAGCTATTGGCAAATTACCAAGACGTGCCAGAAAACCTCATCGAAGCCATTGTAGAGAGCAACCGCACACGCAAGGATTTTATCGCCGACCGCGTGCTGGCCAAAGCAGGCTACTACGACTATTACAACAATGGTCAGTACAACGCACAAGAGGAACACCCTTGTACGATTGGCGTATTCCGTTTGACCATGAAATCAAACTCCGACAATTTCCGTCAATCAAGCATCCAAGGTATCATGAAGCGCGTGAAAGCCAAAGGTGCGCAAGTGATCATATACGAACCTTCCCTAGCAGACGGCACAACCTTCTTTGGTTCGTTGGTGGTGAATGACCTACAACGATTCAAAGAGCAATCGCAAGCCATCATCGCCAATCGATACGACGCATGCCTGGAGGACGTGAAGGAGAAAGTATATACGAGGGATATATTCAGGAGGGATTAGAACGCGGCAGAGCCGCTACAGTTTAGAGAACGCGGCAGAGCCGCTACTGTTTAGTGAGAGAATGACAAATTCGCAACGAGTGATAGTAAACACATTGGCACAATACGCACGTACAATAGTGAACGTGTGCTTGTCGCTCTACTCCACCCGACTGATTCTGTCAGCCCTGGGGCAGAATGACTACGGCGTATATATGCTAGTGGCAGGCGTGATCGCCATGCTATCTTTCGTCACGAATGCACTAGTAACCACCACACAACGCTACCTATCTGTCTACCACGGCAAACAGGATAAAGATGGTCTGCGCCTAGTGTTTGGCAATAGCATGCTGCTGCACCTGCTGATAGGCGGTGCGATAGCCCTCTTGCTAGGCGTATGCGGCCGGTGGATCACCTACGACATACTGAACATAGAAGCTGGACGCGAGATGGCAGCACTATGGGTATATTACGCAGCCATAATAATGCTGCTATTGAGTTTTATCACAGCACCTATACGCGCACTCTTTATCGCCCGAGAGAACATCGTATATATATCCATCGTGGATGTGATAGACGGTGTGCTCAAACTATTAATCGCCATCGCCCTAAGCTATATCACGAGCGACAAACTAATTAGTTATGCAGGCCTTATGACGGGCATACACGTGCTGAACCTGCTGCTGTTTGCTGTGTACGCCGCGGTGAAGTTCGAGGAATTTCATATGCCACGCCTCTACGAATGGAGCAAGTCGCTGATGAAGGACTTAAGCAGTTTTGCAGGATGGACCACTTATTCGGCAGGCTGTGTGATTATTCGCAACCAAGGTATAGCTGTGGTGTTGAATACATTCTTTGGCACAATCATCAATTCAGCATACGGCATTGCCCAGCAAGTGTTGGGCGCAGTACAGTTTGTATCACAGTCGATACTGAATGCCATCAATCCGCAGATCATGAAATCGGAGGGTGCAGACAACCGCGAACGGATGGTGCGATTGAGTGAATATGCCAGCAAGTATTCATTTCTGCTGCTCGCAGTAGTGGGCATACCTATCATCGCAGAAATGGATACGCTGTTGCAGGTATGGCTAAAGGATGTGCCTGAGCATACAAGCATGTTCTGCCGACTAATGCTAGTAGCATCGCTATGCGACCAGATTTCGGTGGGACTAACCTCTGCAAATCAAGCCATAGGTAAGATTCGCACGTATAGTTTGGTGTTCTACACACTAAAACTGACGGTGATATTGGCAGGATGGATATGCCTGCATTATGGACTACCAATAGCATCCATCATGTGGTGCTACGTGGGCGTAGAATTGATGACATCGCTAGTGCGACTACCATTGATGAAGTGGATAGCTGGAATAGAGATATGGGCGTTCTGCAAGCACGTATTCGGACGCATATCCATACCATGCTTAGCCTTGGCGGGTGTATGCTACGCGATGACGCAGTATGTGGATGTAAGCTATCGCATCTTCCTAACGGCAAGTGCATCGGTGATAGTAGGACTGATAACAATATGGATGACTGCACTGACTAAAGAGGAGAAAAAAGTGTTGAGAAGAGCGCTAGCGCGCTAGTTTAGTGGAAGCGCCTTGGCGCTACTGTTTAGAGAACGCCGCAAGCGGCTACTGTTTAGTGTTTAGGGATGAGAGTTATGGAAATGTTAAAAGATAATAAAACAAAAGCATTTGATACAAGGCAATTCGGTATTTGTGCGATAATTATTGGAGTGACACTGATTAGTTTCCCCTCCAATAGTTTGACATACCTTATTGTGCGCTTCATACAAGCATTGGAGCTGCTGATTTTTGCTGTGCTATTCGTGCCACGCGTACAACAGGTGATAAAGGTGGACAAATTCAACCTATACGTACATCTATGGTGGTTATTCTACATATCCAATACAATCTTGCACGCTACAGATGTAGGTATCACCCCCGTTTTCACATGGCTGAATGTGGCGATATTCGTACTGCTGGGTACCACTTATTGGCAAGAAGACATACGCGGAGGACTGAAGATACTAGCCATTATATTCTCCTTCCTCACCTATCTCAATGGTATCTTACTGATATTCTTCCCAGATGGTCTGTGGGAAGACCCAGAATGGATTGGCAGAGGAAGCCCAACACGCTATCTATTTGGCAACCAAAACCAAACGGGATTTGTATGCCTATTAGCCATCACTTTACAATGTATCTATACGTTTGCCTATAAGAAAGGAGGATTCAACCTCTTCTTGCTGCTAGCAGTATCTCTGGCAGTGGCATTATACCATAATTCAATGACCCCTACAATTGGTATTGTGCTGATTACTCTGTATATTCTGTTCAACCGAATGTTCAAGCGCACAGGCGTATGGTTTGTGGTATTCTCGGTGATTTATCTGGGACTATTCATGCTAATTGTGTGGTATGGTAGCGAAATCGATGGCGTGAAATGGGCTACCAAATTTGTGGAAGGTACCCTAAACAAAGATACCACTTTTAGCAAGCGTACCATTATTTGGGAGAACGCCGTAAAATGGATCAGACGAGAGCCATTATTCGGCTATGGCATACAATCCGTAGAATGGAACGATGACCATCTGGAAGGTTCGGGTGCACACAATCTGTGGGTGATGCTATTGCTGAATAGCGGTATTGTGGGCTGCTTCTCGTTTATTATGATTATGATAATGGCCGTGCGCAATGCACTATCGGTAAAATCCAAAGCAACAACAACAGCCGTAATATCACTCTGCATCTTGCTAGTGATGTCGTTCTTCGAGGCATATAACATCGTGTATATATTCCTATTCTTGATGATTGTGTATTATTCGGCGAAAATACCGGAGCAGAGTTCTACTGTTTAGAGAACGCGGCAGAGCCGCTACTGTTTAGAGTTTAGTGAACGCGGCAGAGCCGCTAGTGTTTAGAGATTAAAGTTTAGAGACAAAAAAATGAAAGTATCTATTATCACACCATGCTATAATGCAGCTAATCATATAGCAGCTACTATACAGTCGATTCAGCAGCAGACGCTGAGCGACTGGGAGTTGATTATTGTTGATGACGGGTCAGCTGATAATAGTGCGTGCATCATTCGAGACATTTCCGCTTGTGACCCACGCATTAAACTTGTGCAGAAGGGAAACGGTGGTACTGCTAGTGCACGTAGAGCGGGATTAGAAGTGGCACGTGGAGAATATATACAGTTTCTAGATGCTGACGATAAAATTGAAAACGATAAACTAAGTCGTCAAGTGGCCCTTATGGAGGAAGAGAACTTGGATGTTTCTTATACGGATTGGTGTTATCTTAGCTCTAATGGAGTAAAAGGAGAAATGCAAGGAATGAACTGTAACCTGGCGCGTTTACTATGTCTTTGGGGGGTATTAGGAACGTTACCAATCCATTGTTTTTTATATCGTAGAGACTTTCTATTATCACATAATATCAACTTTGCTACTGCAATTAGAGAACGAGAGGACTGGGACTTTCATATACAAGTATTTTCCGCACGACCATCATACAAACGTATGAAAGACTATTGCGGAGCATACTATTTTATTAGCCCTTCAGGAAAAACAACAGGAGCTACACAAGAAAGAATACAACTTGGCAATTTCCGGTTTCTCAAATATAAAATTGATCATACTACCATTAAAGTAAAAGCTCTATTATTATTGCGATTTTCTGTAGAACTATGGCATTGGATTCTTAGAACAGTTAGATACAAATATACAAATAAACTTTTCTCTAAGAAAAACTTTTATAATGATTATAGCTTTTACAAAAGCTTTACTATAGGAGTTTTCTTACTGCCCTTATCTATTTTATTAGTTGTTGCTACATCAATCATTAAACGAGTTCATTAATAACATACTATAGATGAAAAAAATTTCAATCATAATCGTTACGTATAACTCAGAAAAAGACATCTATGATTGTCTTGATTCAATATACCAATACAATGATATTGGTGATGCTCTAGAAGTGATTATTGTGGATAATCACAGTAGCGAATATGTAGCAATGCGTGAAACAATACTAGCACAGTACCCAGATGTAAAAATCATTCAAAATTCTCATAACGGAGGATATGGTCAAGGGAACAATATAGGTATACATATAGCTCAAGCACCTATTATTGCGATAATGAATCCTGATGTAAGGCTAATCACTCCAATTTTTACTGCTGCATTAGATACACTAAATTTTGATGACTATATAATGTGTGCCGGTAAACAAATGCACACAAGGAATCAAGCAGGATGGTCCTACGCATTTGACTTCACTATACTAGGAAAACTACAGGTAATTATGCGAAATATATACAAACGATTTGATTACTACGATTATCGTAAGATGCATTTATCTGGTGCGTTTTTCTTTATCAAAAAGAAGAATTTTGAAGAAATTGGTCTATTTGATGAAAATATTTTCATGTATGGTGAAGAATGCGATATACATCAACGGCTAAGAAAACTCTATCCTAATTCAAAAATACGTTTCTTAGCGAAGTATCCGTATTTACATCTAACAGTAACTCGCCCTTTTGAAGAGAAACGCTTTTTACAATTATTAAGAGGAGACATGTACGTTTGTGAGAAACATCATCTCTCAGTAGAAAAATACTTGCTCATCCGTCTTTTCGCAATCCGCATATGTCTAATTCGCTGTTGGTTGTTAGGGAGGAGGAATAATAATGAGGCATATTCATATATAAAAATGAAGAACATTGTCAGACAAATGTTAAAAGAATCCAAATAGTGACAGCGCTTTGTATAATGGAAATTTCCGTAATCATACCTACTTATAAGCCTAAAGAATATCTTTGGGAGTGTCTGCAGTCGTTGGCAGCACAAACCTTGGACAGAAATCTGTTTGAGGCGATAATTGTGCTGAATGGTTGCAACGAGCCCTATTATTCTCAAATAAAAACATATATTGATCAAACTTTATCCGATTTAAACATTCAATATATCCATACCGAGATTGGCGGTGTGTCCTATGCTAGAAACATTGGTTTAGATCGAGCGAAAGGAAAATATATAACCTTTATCGATGATGATGATTATATTAGCCCTCAGTACTTAGAAGAACTTTATAAGCAAGCTAACGAGGACACCATTGTACTAGCTTATCCGTATGCATTTAATGATGGAGAGCCAAATATTCAGTTTCCATATTCTCTCACTAGCGCATATCAATATTGTATCCAAAATCAATGCAACACAATCAATTCAATGGCCCGAAAATATTTTTCAGGACCTTGCATGAAACTCATCCCGATGAACTATATACAAGCTAGACGTTTTGATACGCGTTTCAGAAATGGTGAAGATAGTTTATTTATGTTTCTAATTTCAAACAAATTCAAAACATTGCAATTCACAAGTACTCAAGCGATATATTATAGAAGGTACCGATTAGGCAGTGCATATTTGTCAACGACTAGGGTACAACGATTATGCAATTCTATAAAATTGATAGCTTCGTATACACGCATTTATTTGCCAAATATTAAACAATATAACTTTTTATTTTACTTCACACGTATATTAGGTAGTATCCGATCTATTATACAAAAGTGATAAAAACAAATCTATCCTTTTAGATATAAGCATCAAATATAACACACCACTATATGTTTCACCCAACCCTCACAAAATCAGGAAGATTCTTTTTTGCTCCGATAATAAAAACAGCAGAATTTCTGGGCCTGCATTTCCCGGATCTTTTGCTAAGACTTCGCTATTTTGTTGTATTTAAAAGAAAATTGAATCTAAAAAATCCACAAGGCCTAAATGAAAAAATCATCTGGGCCAAACTATTCTCTGACACTTCAAAATGGAGTGAACTAGCTGACAAATATAAAGTTCGTAAATTTATTGAACAAAAAGGGCTTACTGAACACCTGGTACCTTTACATGCCGTTTGGTACAACATCAAAGATATCAATATTGATGTACTACCCGATACATTCATTATCAAAGCTAATAATGGCGATGGAAAGGGAACCAATAAAATCATTAAAAAATCAGAATTAACAGGAAAGCATTATAAAGAGTTTGTAGACCTAATAGAAGGCTGGCTAAATAGAAAAAATATTGGTGCTCTCCATGCGGAGCCCCACTATAAAGATATGACACCTTGCGTTACCGTAGAAGATGTATTGCCGTTAGAAGAAGAATCTACATCGCTAACAGACTACAAGATATGGTGCTTCAATGGTAAAGCACACTATATATACGTCTGCAACAATCGCAATAAGAGCGGAAATCAAGCACATGTAATGACATATGACCTTAATTGGAAGGCTCATCCTGAATACTCTATATTTAATACAGATTACCTACAAGGTGAAATTATTCCAAGACCAAAAAATCTGGAGAGAATGATTGAGATCGCAGAAATTTTATCAGAGGGTTTTCCTGAAGTTCGCGTAGATCTGTATAATATTAATGGAAATATCTACTTTGGAGAATTAACTTTCACATCTCAAGGAGGGTTAATGGATTATTTTACCCCAGAATTCAATCAATTATTAGGACAGTATATTGATATTGATAGTTTCCCAAGAAAATAAAAAGCATGCAAGACTACGGATTAGTATCGATAATAACCCCATCGTGGAATTGTGCAAGATTTGTAGAGGAGACACTACAAAGTATCCTTGCGCAGACATATAGTAATTGGGAATTACTATTTCAGGACGACTGCTCTACCGATGAGACAAAAGAGATCATTGAACGATATGCAGCACAAGATACGCGCATCAAATACGCATGTAATGCAGCGAATAGTGGCGCCGCCATTACTCGCAATAATGCGCTGAAACGAGCAAAAGGAAGATGGATTGCTTTTCTTGATTCCGATGATTTATGGATGCCAACGAAGTTAGAGGAACAAGTGCAGTTCATGGCGAAAAAAAACATTGCTTTTTCGTACCATGAATACATTGAAATCAACGAACAATGCCAAGAAGTAGGACGCCTTATTAGTGGAAAAAAAGTGGTTAACAGATTTGATATGTACGCATGCTGTTGGCCCGGCTGTTTATCTGTGATGTATGATGCACAAGAAATAGGGCTAATCCAGATTAGAGATGTAAAGAAAAATAATGATACAGCTATGTGGTTGCGCGTAATACGAAAGGCCAATTGTCACTTATTGCCAATCACACTCGGCCGATATCGCAGAAGGGAAGGCAGTATTACTCCGCCTAGCATTAAAGATCGTATCTTATGGCACTATCGACTATTTAGAGATGCAGAAAACATGGGAAAAATTGTATCTGCAATATTAATGCTTATAAATATAGTGGGAAACAGTTATAAGAAATTATTTTACGTTAAGAAATATTCTATCTAAATCATATGAAACGATTTAATATACCCTTTTCGCCTCCTGATATGACCGAGGCAGAGGTACAAGAAGTAGCTAATGCTATACTGAGTGGATGGATCACCACTGGTCCGCGCACCAAAGAGTTTGAAAGACAAATAGCTAACTTTCTGGGGGTTAACCGAGCTGTTTGTCTCAATTCGCAAACTGCGTGCGCAGAAATGGCACTGCGCCTTTTAGGAATTAGAGAAGGCGATGAAGTGATTGTACCCGCATATACATATACCGCATCTGCCTCCATTGTATGCCATATAGGCGCCAAGCTTGTGTTTATTGATTCGCAAACAAACAGTTTGGAAATGGATTACAATGCTGTAGAAACTGCTATCACCCCTAATACTAAGGCTATCATTCCTGTAGATCTGGCAGGTATACCTTGCGACTACAATCGTTTATACGAGATAGTAGAGAACAAACGCCATATGTTTCAATCGAGCAATGCTATTCAAGCAGCTATTGGTCGTATAGCCATATGCGCAGATGCTGCCCACTCCTTTGGTGCATCGGTCAATGGAAAAATGGTTGGTAGTATCGCTGATTTCACCTCGTTCTCTTTCCATGCAGTAAAGAATTTAACTACTGCAGAGGGCGGCGCATTAACATGGAAATCCATACCTGGAATAGACGATGAAGATATATATCGTCAAGTGCAACTCTTCTCACTGCATGGTCAATCTAAAGATGCGCTAGCAAAAACCAAGCTGGGTGCATGGGAATACGATATTGTAGGTCCATGGTATAAGTGTAATATGACAGATATCATGGCTGCATTAGGATTGGTGCAAATGAAACGCTATGCAGCCATGCTCGAAAGACGCAAGCAAATTATCAAGCAATATGATGAAGCATTTGTGGCTGCCGGAATACAAGTACTAAAGCACTATACCGATACACACCAATCATCGGGCCACCTATATATCACCCGCATTCCGGGTATCAGCACCGAAGTGCGACAAAACATCATCGAGCAAATGGCAGAACAAGGTATCGCTACGAACGTACACTATAAGCCACTGCCCATGATGACTGCATACAAAAACATGGGCTTTGATATCAAGAATTATCCGAATGCATATGCACATTTCGCCAATGCTATTACGCTACCGCTCCATACGCGATTAACCGACGAGGAGATAGCGTATATCATTGATAATTACGTGACTATCGTCAAGAAATTTATCTAACGTAACATGAAACGACTATTCGATATCATAGCTAGTGGCTTGGGATTATTGCTGCTGAGTCCGCTACTTATCATCGTGGGGATATGGATCAAGATAGATTCACCAGGCCCTATTTTTTACCGACAGGTGCGCGTAGGAAGATACAATCGCGATTTTCGTATATTCAAATTTCGCTCGATGCGTGTGGGGTCAGACAAAGGTAGTTTGGTGACCATCGGCGGTCGTGATCCTCGTGTGACACGTTCGGGATACCTGATTCGAAAGTTCAAGATAGACGAGTTGCCCCAGCTAATCAACGTCTTTGTAGGCGATATGAGCCTAGTAGGCCCACGTCCTGAGGTACGACATTATGTCAACTATTGGACAGAAGAACAAATGCATGTATTGGACGTGCGTCCTGGTATCACAGATCCTGCAAGTATCAAATTTCGAAACGAAAACGAACTACTAGAGCAAGCTGAAGACCCTGAAAAATACTATATTGAGTGCATCATGCAAGAGAAAATTAAACTCTATTTAGAATACGTGAATAAACACGGCTTCTGGTATGACATGAAACTCATTTTCCAGACATTTTGGGTAATACTCACCGAATAAGCCACATTTATTTGCATAATTGCATATTTTTTTGTACCTTTGTGCGCTAATTTAATATTTTGATAGAATAAATTAAGAATATATGGCACGACTAAAAGAAATACAACAATCAGACATCTTTTCCCATTGGATAAATGTGGACTACTTGCCTCGTTGGGGAGTTCTTTTGCTGGATTTATTAATCATCTTTATTGCATATGCCATCAGTTTTATTATTGGCAGCAATATGTTGGAATATAATCTGGATTATCTCACGTTACCTATATGGTTGCAGATTCTTATTACGATGGTAATCCAAACCATATTTTTCTGGGCATTCCATACCTACTCGGGTATATTACGCTACTCCACTTTTGTGGATATTATTAAAGTATCGTTCTCGGTATTGCTCACTGGTACTATTATGATCAGTATCAATGAAATTAGCAAACATAGTGCCAATATCGTGCTGCTGCTCAATACCGTGGTCATCATCTACATGTTCGTAGCAATTACAATGTTGTTTGGATGGCGTGTGACTATTAAAACGGTATTCGAATACCTTTCGCATCAGCATACTTCATCCAACAAAGTATTTATCTACGGCACACAATCCGCAGGATTATCCATTGCCAAAATGCTACAATCCAATTTGGATAGCCCATATCGTCCTGTAGGTTTTATTGCGGATAAAGGAGAAAAGACCACGCATAACATGCTAGGCTTAAACGTATATTTGCGCGATGAAAAGCTCATTCAAACTATGCATGATAAAGGAGTAACAGGTGTGATTGTTTCTCCTCTAAAAATGAAAAGTATCAATCCACTCAAAGATTTGTCTATCTTTATTAATCACAATATTCGAGTATTGACTACTCCTTACTTTGATGACTATAATCCAGAAATAGCGGATAACAACGTTATTCAACGCATAGGCAAGATTGAATCTATCAACGTAGAGGATCTATTAGAGCGCCCTACTATCGACATCAACACAGACAACGTGCGCAGCATCTTGTCAAATCAAGTGGTAATGATCACAGGTGCGTCAGGCAGTATCGGAAGCGAGATTGTTCGCCAAGTAGCCAACTATAGTCCTCGCGTGATTGTATTACTCGAGATGGCAGAATCGCCACTGCATGACTTGCTTATTGATTTGAAACAAGAATTTCCTGAGCAACAATTTGCACACACCATCGCCGATGTACGTGACGCAAAGATGATGGAAGAAGCTTTTGAGGAATACAAACCTGATGTAGTTTTCCATGCAGCTGCTTACAAACATGTACCACTTATGGAGGAGTTCCCTCGTCAAGCCGTGTTAACAAATGTTTTGGGTACAAAAAACGTAGCAGATATGGCTATTAAATATGGTACGAAGCGTTTTGTAATGATCTCCACCGATAAAGCTGTCAACCCAACCAATGTGATGGGAGCATCCAAGCGTATTGCAGAGATCTATGTACAATCCTTATACCTCAAGAACCCTAACTGTACGAAATTTATTACTACTCGCTTCGGCAACGTATTGGGTAGCAACGGATCGGTTGTACCATACTTTAAAAAGCAAATTGCAGCTGGTGGTCCAGTAACGGTTACTCACCCAGATATTATCCGTTTCTTCATGACTATTCCAGAAGCAAGTAGTTTGGTATTAGAAGCAGCAGCTTTGAGTAATGGTGGTGAGATATTCTGCTTTGATATGGGGCACCCAGTAAAGATTGCAGATCTAGCGAAAAATATGATTCGTTTGGCTGGATACGAGCCAGGAAAAGATATAGAGATTATCTATACCGGCTTACGACCAGGTGAGAAATTATACGAAGAACTGCTCAATCAAAAAGAGCTTACTATTCCTACTGTGAACGAAAAAATCTTAGTAGCGAAAGTACGCGAATACGATTTTAACGCAGTTTCCACACAGATCCAAGCACTCATAGAAGAAGCACAAACTGGAAAAGCCTTCCCTTGCGTACAGAAAATGAAAACAATCGTACCTGAATACAAGAGCAAAAACTCTGTGTACGAACAATTAGATAAATAATAACCCAATATACTATAAATCAAACAACAATATGGCTTTTTTTGGATTATTTGGTAAAGAGAAAAAAGAGACCCTTGACAAGGGATTAGAAAAATCAAAAGAGTCGGTATGGGGCAAGATTAGTCGCGCCGTAGCAGGCAAGACTACCATTGATGATGAGGTTCTTGACAATCTGGAAGAAGCACTCATCACCTCCGATGTGGGCGTAGAAACTACGCTGCGCATCATCGAGCGACTACAAGAACGTGTAAAACGTGATAAATACCTAGGTACTGCCGAGCTAAACAGCATTTTGGTAGATGAAGTAGCATCCTTGTTGGCCGAGAACAACTCCATGCAAGTTTTGGACTTTGCAGATCCACTACCTGCTAAACCTTATGTGATTATGGTTGTAGGTGTAAACGGTGTAGGCAAGACTACCACCATTGGCAAACTAGCTCATCAATATAAGCAGGCTGGCAAGAAAGTGTATCTGGGTGCTGCCGATACCTTCCGCGCTGCCGCTGTAGAACAATTATGTATCTGGGGAGAGCGAGTGGGTGTGCCTGTAATCAAGCAACAACAAGGTTCTGACCCTGCTAGTGTAGCATTCGACACATTATCCAGCGCTAAAGCCAATGATGCGGATGTGGTAATCATAGACACCGCCGGACGCTTGCACAACAAAATCAACCTCATGAACGAGCTCACCAAGATCAAGAACGTGATGCAAAAAGTAATACCTGACGCACCACACGATGTGATGTTGGTTTTGGACGGTAGTACTGGTCAAAACGCCTTTGAACAAGCTAAACAATTCACCAAAGCCACACAGGTGAGTTCGCTGGCTATCACCAAACTTGATGGCACAGCCAAAGGCGGTGTGGTAATAGGCATCAGCGACCAGTTTAAGATACCAGTGCGCTATATCGGTTTGGGCGAACAGATGACTGATCTGCAAGTATTTGATAGAGAAGAATTCGTAAAGTCCCTATTGCAAATAGGACAATAAGAATGCCCTCAAAACATAAAAAAAGAAGAGTGAACCACGTCACTCTTCTGATAGATAGGTTGCAAAACTACTGCGATAGATTTGCAGCCATTTTTCTGCCATTTTATCATACGCTTGCAAGAACTGCTTATAACTAACCTCTCCATTAATCCATTGCTGATACAGCGGTATAAAATCACATTGTATCTCAGTTTCCACATCAACGGTACATCCCACAAGCGAACGTTTATTCTCATTGCCCACTAGAATAGTCTGAAGAGCCACATAACGATTGCCATTGCTAATATGCAACGGGAAGGCCCATTTATTTTTAATCTGCAGCGACAGGTCACACATCTCACTATGCAACGCTTTGCCCGAAGTAGCCTGAGGGTCATTCGCTTGCATATATGCTGGGATATGCGCTGCATCAGCCATTACCAGCGGCACCGCCACAGCACATGCAGGATAGCCTAACGCAGTCCACATAACTTCTTTACGTGGATCTTCACCCGCCTTAACACCTTCGAAACAAACCACAGCAGAAGTAATACGACGAGGAATAAAGTCTTGATCTACAACATATTGAGGGGCATTTTCTTGATAATAATTCACTCCTAACACCTCATGACGATACTTACGAGAAAAGAGATTGAGTGCATCAACTGGGGTCATCTGGCGAGTAGGCGAGAAAGCTTCGTCCATAATCGCACAAGCTGTCTGATAGCGTTCCCAACCCTCGTAATCCTCATAGCGACCAGCGAAACTGAAATTCGTAACTACGCGATAGCCATTCTCCTCGGCATTGACATCGTACTTAATCCAGCGATGGTTGTTGACCTCGTAGTAGGCTGCTCCACCCTGCGCATCAATCAATCCAAAATTGGCCTCCACACCCCATGGTTGAGGATAGGTGGTAAGCCATTGCTCAAAATCAGCAAGTGTGGCACAATGGCTCAAGGCCTGATACATTAATTCGCCTTCACGGTCCATCTGGCAATCCAAATTATCCTCGCGCAGGTTATAAGAAGCGGTATTCATGATGCACAAACCAGCCTCGTTCATTCCAGCCCATACCTCACCATCCAAAGAAGGACTATTCACCAAACCGATAAAATCATAATTTACGCCATTGAAATGGGCTATGCGATTATTCAGTTCGCCCGTATCACGATGCTTAAACATCATAGGACGGCCAGTAGGTGTAGCTTTACCACTGATTATAAACGAAGTACATGCCCACGAAGATACGAAACTAAGGAGCATGAAACAAGAAATACATAGTCTTTTCATATACTAGATTTTTTCACAGAATTAGTTATTGCTTGCAAAATTACAATTTTTTTTTGGATTACGCAAGTAAGACTGCAAAATATTTGCACAAATGAAAAAAAAGCAGTAATTTTGCAGAGTCTGAGCAAAACAAAAAATGACCACTTTTTTCATAATAGCATTCGCGTTTTTTGTTCAATTTACGAACAAAGCCGGAAGTAGCCACATCGCATTAAGCGAGGTTGCCATAGAGAAACGCATCAAGCGAGGTATAGCAATAGACTCACTGGACTATGCCGTATCTGCTATGTACATAGATAGCCTAAAAACTGCTGGATGTCATGTCTACCATTGCTCGCGATGGATGAACGGCGCTACGATTGAGGCTGACAGCGCTACCATCATGCGTATAGCTGATTGGGCGTTTGTAGATAGCATTTATCTGACACGCACACAAAATCATTCCTTCGACATCCCTTCGATATCCCTTCGTAAACGAGAGCTATTAGACCTTCCTAGCAAAGCACTCCAAAAAGCAACATTAAACGAACTGAGATCTACGGCACAGATAGAGCAACTCCACCTGCACCTACTACATAACGCTGGATTCAAAGGACAAGGCATCACCATGTGCGTGATAGATGGCGGTTTTCAGCATGCAGATATACTTGAAGCTTTTGCAGCGGCAAGAGATTCAGGTCGACTATTGGGTATCTATGACACAACAGACGATATAGATAACGTCACAGGTCCCACAGGCGCACATGGGGTCAAGTGCTTTAGCGCAATCGCAGCTACCACTGATAATTACGAAGGAGCAGCCACCGCAGCGCAATACTACCTTATACGTAGCGAAGAGTACTACACGGAAAGTCCTAAAGAGATGGACAACTGGGTAGTAGCTATCGAGTTGGCAGACTCCTTAGGGGTGGATATTGTATCTTCGTCATTGGGATACGCTATGTTTGACGAAGAAAGCTTTACACTATCATATGCCGATATAGATGGACAAAGTACGCGCTGCACGCAAGCTGCCAATATAGCCACAGAGAAAGGCATGCTAGTAGTTGTAGCAGCAGGCAATGAAGGCAACAACACATGGCACTATATCAGCACACCCGCAGACGCCCTCAACACCTTGACCGTAGGAGCAGTGAACGTACAAGATAGCATCGCTAAGTTCTCGTCATGGGGACCTACATTCGACGGACGCGTGAAACCCGAAGTGTGCGCTACAGGCAACCAAACCGCACTTATCAATCCATTAGATAACAGCGTAGTACATAGCAGCGGAACCAGTTTTGCATGTCCTATCATAGCAGGTATGGCTGCATGCCTATGGTCTGCTCTACCCCATGCCACCAATCTAGAGATTCGCGAACGCATTATTCAATCTGCAGACCGATATACACATCCGCATGACCAATATGGTTATGGTATTCCCAATGCATGGACTGCCTACCAACATGCCACGGACGTACCCAATAACCATACACGCGGTGAGTTTACACGAAAAATACTCATCCACGGACAACTCTGGATACTACACAACGGACTGCTATATAACGTAATGGGACAAAAAAAAGGGTAAGCTGACTACATCGCACCGCTACAACCTCTTACCCTTGCTTCGGTCAGGACCTGGGGGAGTTCAGAGGGAGCTGGTCGTGTAGGACTTACCCTAAGACGCTGCAAAGGTAGTGCTTTTTTTTGAACTGACCAAATTTTTATCGCATTTTGCTCGAAAAATTCATAAAAAATAGGATTATTCATGCTTTACCCTTCTCTCCAAACGAGGGACAGACAGCATTGCTTACGCTTTTAAGCCAATTTGTACTATCAAAAGCTGACAAAAAAGCCTTCGTTTTGCGTGGCTATGCAGGTACGGGTAAAACCAGTATCATGGCTGCACTGGTACAGGCTATGCAAGAGCTAAAACAGCAGATCATACTACTAGCTCCTACAGGCCGCGCTGCCAAAGTACTAGCACGCTATGCTCACACACCTGCCTACACGATTCATAAGTATATCTATCGCCAAGACAAGCTGGGAACAGATGCCTTTTCCCTGTCTTACAACCCACACCGACACGCCTTGTTTATCGTGGATGAAGCTTCGATGATCTCCAGCGAACGCGATAATGGCACCTTCGGTAGTGGTGTACTGCTCAACGACTTAATTAAATACGTATATTCGGGCGAGGGCTGCGGGTTGCTGCTATTGGGCGACGATGCACAGCTGCCACCAGTGGGTAGCGAACTATCACCCGCATTAGACGTAGACTACCTCTTGGGCTACGGATTGGATATCACATCCTATACCCTCACTCAAGTAGCCCGGCAAGCCCTAGACAGCGGAATACTGCTCAACGCTACCAACATTCGTAATCTCATTGCCGAATCCTCTCATAATCCTATTGACTATCAATTCTCTACTGATTTTCAATCATTTGACGGTAGCGAATTTCTAGAACTATTGGAAAAAGCCTATAGCGAGGTGGGCATAGAAGATAGTATCATCCTCACCCGCACCAATAGACGCACCAATTTATACAATCAGGGGATACGTGCACGCATCCTATGGAAAGAAGACGAATTGTCCGCAGGCGATCGATTGATGATTAGCAAGAACAACTATTTTTGGTCCAAAGACTATGATGGTATTCCTTTTCTTGCCAATGGCGATATGATGGAAATCATACGACTTCGCAATGAAAGAGAACTTTACGGATTTCACTTTGCCGATGCATCACTACGCGCTATTGACTACGATTGGGAAATTGATGTCATACTATGGCTTGATACGCTAAAAACCGATTCTCCAGAGATCAACCATCAGCTACACAAACAGCTCTTCGAACGCATCGGCGAAGACTACCCAGAGCTACAACGCAACAAAAAGAAACTTACAGAAACCATCTATGAATCACCCTACTACAACGCACTGCAAGCTCGATTTGCCTATGCGGTCACATGCCACAAAGCACAGGGTGGACAATGGAAACGCGTGTTTATTGATCCTGGCAATATTCCCCCAGAAGAACAAGAGAAAAACTATTACAGATGGCTATACACAGCCGTCACTCGCGCCACTGAAAAAGTGTATTTATTAACAAATATAGCAAAAAATAAATAAACACTTGTTTATTTGCAAAAAAAGTAGTACCTTTGCAGGTCAAAATGTAAACACTATTTTATTTTTCAAAAAACAATGAAATACGCTTCTTCACTTTTTCGGCATTGTTTAGCAGCATTGTGCGTGCTATTAGTAAGTTGTGATTTCAAAGCAGATGTAGATTTGAACAATATCGATATGACTACATCGCTAAGTACGTCGCTGTCACTACCTATCGGATCAGTATCGATGAAGCTAGGTGATTTCATAGATTCTAGTAGCTTTCAGCAAATCACCATTGACGAGCAGGGCAGATATATTTTTCAAGACACCATTGCCGTTACACATGCGTTTCACCCCATCAATCTATCGGACTATATGAGCAAGACTAGTTCGCGATGGAGCCTTACCGACGAGATTTATCAACTAGAGCAACAACTCAAAGAGCTATATCCATTCTTGGGTGCGTTGGGATCTATACCCTTGCCTATCACTATTCCTGCAGGCATAGCATTCGACATCGAGTTTCCTATCGAACTTAATCTCAAGCAATTCAATATTGACTATGCTTATCAACGCGTGGATAGCGTGATCATTAACTTGGCTCATTTTACATCCAAATACACGCTGGAAAATATTGATCTCAGATGGGATGACATCAAGCAAATTCAGATTATTCTAAACGAGCATTTCCGCCGAGCAAATGGCGATACGCTGGACTTACCATTGGAAGGAAAAGGATTCGATAAAGAGCTTCCTATTGACATTGAGGATTTTCATATGATTCTGATGAAAGATCCTAAAGCGCCATCTAGCCCAGAGAACATTGTGGACTCTATTATGCTAAAGATTCGCTTCCACATCGAAACAACACACCCATTAACCCTGACCCACGATCAATACATCACATACGATTTTAAGCTCGACTTCATTGATTATAGTGCTATGTATGGTTATTTCTCTGCATCTAACCTCATGAAAAATGAAGTAACCAACCAATCTCTCGCATCCTTGTGGAGTGGATGGGATCTCTTCAATGGATGGATAATGCCTGTGAGCGAACCATCGGTGAAATTTATCGTCAAGCACGCATTGTCCGTTCCTCTGCTTATTAAGCTCAAACACTTATACGTAAGCTCCAACGATGGAGAGCGCCGATACGCCACTTTTGATGACAACTATAGCGTATTGGAAAAAAACATCTCACTTCCAGCACAAATAGCCGTTACTGACCCTCTGGATAAGCATGCATCTGACACCATCCAATTAGACTACACTGCTGAGAATGGAAATATCGACACGCTATTTACCATCGACCCTAAGTCCATATCGTATGCTTTTGAGGTGGGCACAGACACCACTGCCCATATTCAGCAATACCGTATCACGGACGATACTGATATCCAACTAAACACAGTTCTCCATATTCCCTTCACCTTTAAGGATGGTGTAGCCATCACCTACTGCGACACAATTCAAGATATCAATCTTAGCGCAATACAATTAGACTCATTGCTGCAACAAACACGTCTTATCAAGCAAGTAGAAGATGCCGAGTTACAGCTCTACCTCATGATAGAAAATAGTATTCCGTTTGCTGTCCAAGGTACATTGGCCTTCTATGATGCTAACTACCAATTAGTGCCGCTAAGCGCATTGAATGATTCTATATTGACCATCTCCATTGATTGTCCAGAGTCCATAAACAATGGCATAGCCCAAGTACCAAGCGTAAATCAGATACCCGTTATTACCATCACAAAAGATGATATCAACGCACTATCATCCGTACGACATATCGTATTCAATGCGCATCTGGGTAACAACCCTTCATCCGCTACACTCACACCCGATGCTGCACTTCGCATCCAAATGGGTGTCACTGCAGATGCCGATGTCATTGTTGATTTAAAAGAATTATTCTAGTTTTTATAACATATGAGATTACATTTACGTTTTTCCATTTTCTTCATGGCATTATTTGCCATAGTTAGCAATGCTGGTGCTCAACAAGTAAATACGATGTATTTCCTAGAAAATGCACCTATGAGGCACGTTATCAATCCTGCTTTTCAGCCTGTTAGTAATTTCTACATGACTTTCCCCGCTGTTGGTTATACTAGTCTGTGGGCTGGTAACAACACACTCAGTTTGGGTGATCTAGTATTCAATGATGGACAGGGAAATACCATTACTGCCCTTCACCCCAATGCAGAAGGCCAGTTGTGGAACAAATTACCCAACATATTGAATGTTGACGCTGATATTCATCTTAGTCTGTTTGGTTTCGGATGGCGCATCCGTGAAAAAGGCTATGCACATTTTAATATCACCGAGCGTATCATCACTGAGGTTGGTATGCCTAAGTCAATGTTTGGACCGCTACTTCAGCAAGATATCAACTCATGGGATTTCTCTTCGCTAAGAGCATCAGCAACTGTATATACTGACATCGCACTTGGATACTCGCACGTCATCAACGAACACTGGACTGTAGGTGGAAAACTCAAAGTACTACTAGGTCATACGCATATGAGTGGTGTTTTTGATGAATTACAGTTCAGTTCTACTCCAGAGCAAGCTGCACTTGTAGGTTCTGGCACAATAAAACAAGCTGGAATTCTAAAAGAAATAGCAGAAAGACAAGATATCAATCTTAGCAGTATTTCCAACGTATGGAACTACCTTAGTCCTATGGGTTATGGTGGTGCTATTGACTTGGGTTTTACCTATAAACCTATCAAAAATCTGCAACTCACAGCATCCGTAACCGACTTAGGTTTTATCCATTGGAAAAAAGGTAGTACAGCTGCGCTTAGCATTGACACGATCTTCAATGGCTTGGGCGATTTCGTATATGAAGACTATGTATCTGGTGACAATGAGTTCCAATCAGATAGTCTATTGGCAGATATTACCAATGGTTTGGAACAATATGCAACAGCACTTCATATTGAACAAGTCAATAACAAGCCGTTCAACCAAATGCTCAATGCAAGTTTGAATATAGGTATAGATGCCAACTTCTGGAAGAATCGCGTAGGTGTAGGTGTATATTCGCGCACACGCATTCACAACAATCGCATCAGCGAGGAAGTCACGTTGGGTGCTGCCTTCCGTCCTGTCAATTGGTTCCATCTAGCTGCGTCATATTCGTTCATGAACGGCAAATGGAGCAATTTAGGTGCAGGTATATCATTTGCTCTATACGATGGATTCATGTTCACAGTAGTTGCCGACTACGTTCCGCTATCTTATGCAGACTATGCAATAGACGATATGGTCATCCCATTGCCATACAAGACACGTGGTATGAATATGGCATTTGGCTTTGCCATCGTAGCAGGTACCAATCCTAAAAAGAAGAAAGATAAAGATAAAGATGGCGTATTGGACAAGCTAGATAAGTGCCTAGACACCCCTGCTAATGTAAGTGTCAACGCTGAGGGTTGCCCTATAGATTCTGACAGCGATGGTATAGCAGATTATCTAGATGAATGTCCTGAAACGCCTGCGCAAGCGCTTGGACTGATTGATACTGTAGGTTGCCCTATTGACACCGACCAAGATGGAGTAGCAGATTATATGGACGAATGTCCTAACACTACCACCGAAGAGCGCGCGTATATAAGTGCTACGGGTTGTATCATAGATACCGATGGCGATGGAATAGCAGATTACATGGACGAATGTTCTAACACCCCTGCAGCTGCATACGGATCTATCGACGCACATGGATGCCCACTAGATTCAGATGGCGACAATGTACCCGACTATATGGACCATTGTCCAGATACCCCAAAAGAAGCACAAGACATGGTAGATCAATATGGTTGTCCTATTGATTCTGACCGCGATGGTGTAGCAGACTACATGGACGAATGTCCAAACACTATCGTTGCAGCTCGTAATCAAGTGGATGAAAAAGGTTGCCCTATCGATACTGACGGTGATGGTATCTACGACTACGAAGACCTTTGTCCAACTATCGCAGGCGAGAAATCCAATTCTGGTTGTCCTGAAGTGAAGCAACAAGTGCGCACAATACTCAATAAAGCGATGAAGGGTATTCAATTTGAGAACGGCAAGTCTACCATTAAGGAAAGTTCGTATGGTATACTAAACGAAGTAGCAAAAGTATTCATAGAGAATCCTAATTATATTATTGAAATTCAAGGTCATACCGACAATGTAGGTAACTATCAATACAACATTGATCTGTCCGAAAAACGTGCACAAGCTGTACGCGATTACCTGATTCAGCATGGTGTACCTGCCAAGCGTATGACTGCACACGGTTATGGTCCAGATCGTCCTTTGACTACTAATGACACCAAAGAGGGACGCGCAGTGAACAGACGTGTAGAGTTTAATATAACCTTCGAAGAGACAACATATATTGAACAATAATTCAGCTAAATTAATTAATAACCATTTATATAAAAACTAATTTCTATTATGGGAAGAGCGTTTGAATATCGCAAAGCGAC
>JAEIGA010003499.1_pt1 | contig 24564 bp, 21 predicted proteins | sample 9270691 | NCBI WGS metagenome assembly JAEIGA01 (sample SAMN17057246, study PRJNA624740) | gut metagenome | biome: biome; isolation source: fecal sample | host: Bos grunniens | place: China: Xizang | collected 2019
TAAATTTTCCATAATTCATATGGTTTATTTAACTGATGAACCTAGATCCATCGGAATTACAAAGGTAACAAAAAAGTCCCATAAGAAAATCTTTGGGACTTAATTTTTGTAAAAGTTACTGTAAAGTAATATATAATTACCTTAAATTATTATTGAATCTGAATTAAAAGTAATAGTCGGCAGTCTTCTCAGACTGCCGACTATTACTTCAGAAATAAATTACGTAAAAAGATTAACTCCCTTCAAAGTTTGAATGTAGTGAATATGTAAATAAATCTTCAAAATCAATATCGCTAACTTGCCGATATCGGCAATAAATAGTATATTTGCACGACGTAATTGACTAAAACTTGCCGATAGAAGTATGAAGTATATCTCAGTAGCGGCTTTTGCCGAAAAATATGGAGTCTCGGAGCGTACTGCACGAAACTACTGCGCAGCGGGCAAAATCGAGGGTGCAACATTGATAGGTAAAACCTGGAGTATTCCTTACGATGCACAATTACCACAGAGAGGAAGAGGTAGGCGCAATGTGATGCCACTACTTGCCATACTACAAGAGCAGAAGAGAAGCGGTGTGCGAGGTGGCATATACCACCGCACGCAAATAGACCTAACATACAACTCTAATCACATAGAAGGTAGTCGCCTTACCCACGATCAGACACGCTACATATTTGAGACAAACACCATAGGCGTAGAGGGGGAGACTATACGAGTAGATGACATCATCGAGACAATAAACCACTTTAGATGCATAGACTTAATTATTGATCGAGCAGAGGAGCGTCTAAGCGAAGGTCTGATAAAGGAGCTTCATTCAATGCTCAAACAGGGGACATCAGATAGTTTCAAGGAGTGGTTTATGATAGGCGACTATAAGAGGCTACCCAATGAGGTGGGTAGCAACGAGACAACACCCCCAAACGAAGTGCGCAGTGCGATGAGGCTTCTACTCAAAGAATACAACGCCATAAAGCAGAAGAGTTTGGACGATATTCTTGATATGCACCAACGGTTCGAGGCAATACATCCGTTTCAAGATGGTAATGGTCGTGTAGGTCGATTGCTAATGTTCAAGGAGTGTCTTGCAAATGGCATTGTGCCGTTTGTAATTACCGACGAACTCAAGATGTTCTATTATAGAGGTCTGCAGCAGTGGCCAAGAGTTCGAGAGTATCTTCGTGACACCTGCTTAACGGCACAAGATAACTACAAACGACTACTCGATTACTTTAGAATAGAGTATTAGTCCAAGAGCGGTAGTGGCAGATAAAAAAAAGGGGATGTTCACTATTATGTGAACATCCCCACTCTATATTTTTGCGATTATTAGTCGCGTGAGTTGCCGCCAAAGATGCGGAGCAAGAACAAGAAGAGGTTGATGAAGTCGAGGTAGAGAGTCAAAGCACCGAGCAAGGCGAGCTTCTGACCTGACTCATCGGCAGAACCATACTCCAAGAAGAGGTCCTTGATCTTCTGAGTATCGTAGGCAATAAGGCCCACAAAGATGATAACACCTGCATAGGTGATAATCCAATAGAGGGTGTCGGATGCCAAGAAGATGTTGACAACAGTGGCGATAATCAATCCTACAAGCATCATAATGAGCACATTACCCACACGCGAGAGATCCATCTTAGTGGCATAACCGATAAGGCTCATCGCAAGGAACGTACCCGCAGTAACAAAGAATGTTGTAGCGATAGTTCCCAGGTCAAAGACAAGGAATATTGTTGTGAATGTCACACCCGTAAGCACCGAATAGAGCACAAAGAGGAGTGTAGCAGCACCCATCGACATACGCATAACGCGTGATGAGAGCCAAATCACCACGCCAAGCTGTGCGAAGAATACAATCCACAGCATTGCTGAATTCTCGAAGAGGAATGACATAAAGCCGAACGACTGCGAGAGGAAGTAGGCTGTGATGCCTGTGAGTGTCAAGGCTGCAGCCATCTGCATATACATACTCTTAAAGAGCGATGCAACCATCGACTGCGACTGCGACTGAGCTGTTGTGTAGTTTGTCATAGTTGTTATGTTTTTAGAGTTTTTGTTACTTGTGTCTATATTGTTAGCAAAAAACGGTAGCAAATGAGGATTATTGCCTCAAATATCTTACATTTGTTATATAAAGAGATTTTTTTGCAAAAAATTATATTACCCGTGATAGGATTATTTGCAAGCCCCGCTCTATAGAATCAAACGCCGTTAGTAACAACGCAAAGGTAATATATTTTAGTCACTAAACAAAATATAGAGCTAATTTAGTCGCGACACAACTCTTGGCAACTGGAGTTTTGAAATTAGTTCAGAATTATTTGGTTAGAGAGCAAAAATTTATTAACTTTGTTCTATCGGTAAGCCGATATTAGTTTGGTGAAAGTGTTTCACCCACTCTTAATGTTAGCGTCTAAACTCTTTACGTATTGAATCCACGTACACCACCTGCCCAGGTGTGGGTTGTCGCTACGAACTATTCAAACGACTGAGCACCGAGTGGCTAGCCCGCAACGGACCGCACCACTCAAGACAAAAACAAGATATGGTGAACAGCCTCGCACTTTCTTTTCATAATACCGCCACTCAGAGGCTGGGTGGCAAACTAACACTACTAATGAAATGAGAAAGGTCATTCTTATTCTTACAATGCTTCTTTTGGCTGCAGTCCCTACATTTGCTGGCAACAACAACAAGAAGAAGAAGCTCAACGAGGACACCGAGCGTTTCCGCTACGACATCGAGTACTGCCAGAACTCTGACGGTTTTGTATTGGTTAAGGTATGGAGCTACTCTAAGAAGTCGCACTTGGCTATCGCTCAGGCACGTAAGAATGCAGTTCACGGCGTTTTGTTCCGTGGCTACACCTCAGAGAACAGCAACTACTCATCGATGAGTCCAATTGTCAAGGATCCATCAATCGAGTCTACCAAGGCAGACTTCTTCGAGGCCTTCTTTAGCGATGAGACTGGCGAGTATGCTCGTTATGCTCCAAGCGTTGTGGAGAGCTCAAAGAAGGTTATCAAGGTGGGCAAGGAGTACAAGGCAGGCGTTGTTGTTAAGGTCAACGCCAAGCTTCTCCGCCAGCACCTCGAGCAGGCCAACATCATCAAGCCATTGGGTGGCGGTCTATTCTAACATTTTTAACACAAAATTACAACAATGAGACGATTAACACTTATTATAGCAATGGTGGGCTCTATGATGATGTCCATCTCGTGCCACTGTCACACCCACTCTACTCAGGCAGCATACCCTACTAAGTGCGAATATTTGAACAATGAGCTCGACGGCTCTATCACAGTTCGAGCATACGGCCAGGGCCGCAATCGTGGCGACGCGTTGGCACAAGCACGCAAGAATGCTATCCATCAGGTTATCTTTGAGGGTATATATGTTCCTGGCAACGAGGTTCTCTCTCGTCCGTTGATATTCGGCAATAATATCACAACCAAGCACGAGGAGTTCTTCAACAACTTCTTCCGCGACGGTGGCGAATACAAGAACTTCGTTCACAACACAGATAGACGTATTCGCACCAACGAGAAGTCTTGGACCGGTACACAGGCAAAGATCTCGACGACAATAACTGTCGAGCGTGGACTGCTCAAGCAGTATCTTAAAGATCAAAACATAATTAACGAGTAATAAAACTATGAAGAGACTATTTTTAGCTGTGCTCTGCACAATGTTTTCAGTAGCAGCCTTTGCTCAGGCAAAGAAGCCTACAATTATGGTCGTTCCTGCAGACCAGTGGTGCCTTGAAAATGGCTATTACGACGAAGTAAATGTCGATGGCCAGATAAAGAAGGTTGTTAGCTACGAGAAGGCTCTTGCCGACCGCAGTCTCAACCAGGTGATCATCGCAATGGGTAATGAGATGGTTGACCGTAGCTTCCCTCTTGTCGACCTCAACGCAACAATGAAGGATATTGAGTTGAATTCAGCTCTCGATGGCGACGATGTTATGATGAGCCGTATCGACAGAATTCTCAACCAGGCAAAAGCCGACATTATGCTCGAGGTAAGCTGGTATATCAGCGAGACTCGTCCTGATGTCTTCTCTGTAAACTTCAATATCAAGGGTATGGATGCCTACACTCGCAAACAGGTTGCAGGTTGCGACATCATCTCTAAAGAGTCAGGCAATGTAGACTTTGCTATGATGCTCAAGCAGGCTAATGCCAACTCATTCGGTCCTTTCTGCGATCGTTTGGATATGCACTTTGCCGATATGGCACAGAACGGCCGTGAGGTAAGCTTCGACTTTGTGATCAAGCCGAGTGCCGATGTAACCTTCGATGATGAGGTTGGCAGCAATGGTGACTTCTTGGGCGATGTTATCTACGACTGGTTCCAGGAGGCTACAGTGAGTGGCCGTTTCTCATCTAAGGATTCTGAGTATCGCTTGGAGTACACACAGGTACGCATTCCTCTCTACGACGACAGAGGTCGTGCTATCGATGCTCGCCGCTTCATCAACCCATTGGTAAAGAAGCTTCGTGGTGATGAGTATGGTATCTCAAACGTGAAGATCATCACCATTGGTCTTGGCAAGTGCCGAATTGAAATTGGTTAATAAACACTGAATTACAGAGACTATGAAAAAGATATTTATGACAGCTCTCGCCCTCTTGATGATGGTTGGAGCAATGGCACAGGGCACAAAGCTTGCAGTACCAGTTGGAGTATATATGCCCGACAACGAGGAGCTCGTACCCGAGTATGCACAGAACGCTCTTGAGAACAAGATGCGTCAGATTGTATCGGCAAACGGTATGGGAGCACTCAACTATGGCAGCTCATTCTTCATCACTTGCGATGTACTCGTACTCGACAAGCACACATTGGGAGGTGGACCTGTTCTCATCTCACAGAAGACCGAGACAACATTCTATATTGCTGACGTTCGCACTAAGCGTATCTACGAGAGCGTAACAATTAGCAGCGAGGGTATAGGCAAGAGCGAGAATCAGGCATTTATGAACTCATTTAGCGAGATTGATGTTCGTTCATCACAGATTAAGAACTTTGTGAATTCAGCTAACAAGAAGATCATCGACTACTACGAGTCACAGGTCGACCACTTCATCTCACTAGCTGAGGGCAAAGCAAAGCTCGGTGCTTACGACGAGGCTCTCCATATCTTGTCTGAGGTACCAGATGTATGCCCAAGCTACGGCAAAGTTTGCGATGCAGCGTTGCGTATCTACCAGATTATGATCGACAAGTCATCGCTCGAGGCTCTTCAGGCAGCTAAGGCAGTATGGGCATCGGCTCACACTTACGAGGGTGCGACAAAGGCTGCAAACTTCCTTGCATTGGTTTCGCCATACTCATCTTGCATTCACGAGGCTGAGAATCTCTTTAACGAGATTAAAGATTTCGTAACTAAGGAGCACTCCTACGACAAGGAGTGGAAAGAGAAGGTGTTCACCAGCGAGCAGAAACTCGAGTCAGAGAACATCCGAGCTTGGCGTGATGTTGGCGTAGCATACGGCAATAACCAGAAGCAGGAGGTTACATACAACAGATGGTGGTAGTAGCCGACCCCTGCAATCATACCCTAAGCGTATCTGTACGATATGCTTAGGGTAAGATTCATTGAATAAGAGACACAAACTAAAACACAAAACACTATGAAGAGACTTATACTAACCCTTATGCTTGTTGCTACAGTGATATCTGTATCAGCACAGCGTCGCCCCGACTCAATGGCTGAGTATAGACGTAGCTCACTCTACTCGCTGCTTATAACCCACTCTAAGATGGACTACAGCTCTGAGATTAAGAGTACATTTATGGCGATGCCTCTGCCCGACAAGTTCAACGACCACAGCTTGGCTATCCGCTCAATGGAGTCATCAGTAACTAAACCAAAAGAGGCTGCCAACAGCAACAAGAAGCACAAAGCCAACTTGAACGACATCAACAATTTTATAATCAAAAATAACATCGCTAAGCAGATGGTTGCTAAGTGGTATAATCGCGATGCAGCTACTGGTGTATGTAATCGTAATCTTATCAGTGAGCGTGGCTACTACGATGCTTCACAGCAGGATATCGAGCTTGCCGACGAGACCATCTATGGTCGCTCGCAGCTTGCTGACCAGGGCGAGGACCTTATCCGCAACACATATGTAGTTTTCAACGATATCACATTCTCTGACAAGGGTAAAAAGTCACAGGGTGCTGCAGTAGGTCTCGCGATTTTTGGTGGCCTTGTAGGTGCAATCACTGGTATCGACGCTGTGAGCGATGCTGCTAACCTTGCAGCAGTGGCTATCAACGAGATTGATGGCTTCCGTGTGAACATCACATCATACCTCTACCGCCTTGTTTGGGACGAGGAGACACAGGCTTGTTTCGAGAATAACTACTACGTCACATCTCGTATGGACGAAGAGACTCGTCTTGCTCGAAAGGCTGCATTCGATGAACTTAATGGTGAGAATTGCCCATTTAAACTTGAGTACGTTGGTTGCTCAACATCGCACGGTGGCATCACATCGTCAAAGAGCTTCTCAAACAAGACAAAGAAGGAGCAGATGCTTATTGCTTGTCCTCGTGCCGTTGATAACGCAATCGTTGAGTTGCAGCGTTCGTACGAGGAGTTTAAGGTTAACACTCCAATCTACAAGATCAACAACGATGGCACTGTTGACATTAAGATTGGCTTGAAGGAGGGTGTAAACTCTAAGTCTGTCTACAACGTTCTCCAGGAGATACAAGACGAGGAGGGCAATATCTCTTACAAGGTTATCGGTACACTCGTGCCTGTAGCTGGCAAGATCTGGGATAACCGATTTGGTGCTTTGGAGGAGGCCGAGGCGATAAAGGCTGATCCTGAAGCTAAACAGAGCGATGAGGCTAAGGAGGGTAACGCCTACATCACAGCTACAACATTTAAGGTTAGATCTGGCAATAGTGCAAACTTCGCAGGTTGCGTTGTTCGCGAGGCTAAGATTGGCGACGTGAAGAAGTAGTACACCTCATAACTAAATGAGAAAAGGACACCTCGAAAGGTGTCCTTTTTCTATATATTATCTTAGGTATAGCACTACCCTACTCCGGCAATTGGCTACTACAACTTGGTGAAGACACCCACTGCGTATACATCGTTCATATCACGGACAAGGGTCTCAACGAGAACAAGGTTCTGGTCGTTTTGATACTCGGGATAGATGGTCTTAATAGCCTTGATAAGTTCCTTTACGTCAAGCATAACACTCACCTTAGGCGAGGAATACTTGATATATCCCGAAACACTCACGCTCTTAGAGTTAATGACTGTCGAGAGCACTATGCGTGCCTTAGAGCGTTCATAGGTATACTTAAAATTCTGCGAGCTACTGCCCTGCCAAATAAGGCCCTTGCCACTCTCGATCTTAAGTCTTGCCGAACCCTCAGAGACACCCATATTCTTCAATACGTCGAGGACTATAGGGTCGAGCTGTGCAAGCACAACATCAGCCAGAGGGTTGCTACCAAGCGAGGCAAACGATGCCGAGCTATAGCTCCACGTGCCATAGAGCGACGTGATGGCGGGGGCCGCATCTGCCAACTTAGTGTATGGCGTGCTGGCCGTCGCTAGCTCTGTTGTGGTGCTCTTCGACGAGCCGCCAAAGAGTCCTCCTAAGACCTTAGATATGTCGAACTGTGCCGAGGCACTCTGCGGTGCAGCGGCGAGCGAGACGAGGGCAAGGAGGAGAATTGCAATCTTCTTCATTGGTATAAGATTTTAAAGTTATGCTACGGACACTCTACAAAAAGAACGTCCGTAGCACCCATTTATTGTATGTATTAGAGGTCTAAGCCAACTCACCGAGCTCACGCTCAATCTCCTCAACCTCAACGAGCCAAGCACGCTCCTGGGCATCGGATGGCATATGTAGGTCACCACGTGGCGAGAGGCCCACAGCACCAACCTTTGGTCCATCAGGCATAGCCGAACGCTTGAACTGCTGAGTGAAGAAGCGGTGGAAGAAGACCTTGAGCCACTTGATGATTGTAGCCTTGTCGTAGGTACCCTCGAAGGCGATCGATGCAAGCATAGCAATCTTCTTGGGTGCATAGCGACGACGCAGCGTGCAGTACAAGAAGAAGTCGTGCAAGTCGTATGGGCCAACAATATCCTCGGTCTTCTGAGCGATATTCTCGCCATCTGAAGGCAAGAGCTCAGGGCTCACTGGTGTAGCAACAACGTCGTGGAGCGATGCACGCAGAGTACCCTCGGCACGATTGTCGGCATACCACGCAACCATATACTTCACAAGGGTCTTAGGCACAGAGGCGTTGATACCATACATCGACATCTGGTCGCCGTTGTATGTTGCCCAGCCGAGAGCCAACTCACTCATATCACCCGTGCCAATAACCATACCGCCGCAAACATTAGCTACGTCCATAAGAATCTGTGTACGCTCGCGTGCCTGCGAATTCTCGTAGGCCACAGAGTGCTCACGCGAGTCGATACCGATATCCTTGAAGTGCTGCTCGCACGCATCCTTGATAGAGATCTCGCGAAGCGTACAGCCCAACTCACGCACCATAGTGACAGCATTCTGATATGTACGATCGGTGGTACCAAAGCCTGGCATTGTGACGCCAATGATACCCTTACGATCGAGACCCAAAAGGTCGAACGTATCACACACAGCCAAGAGAGCTAACGTAGAGTCGAGGCCGCCCGAGATACCGATGACGGCAGTCTTGCAACCAGTATGCTCGAGACGCTGTGCAAGACCTGCACTCTGGATGGCAAATACCTCCTTGCAGTGGATGTCGCGTGCAGCCTCATCCTCAGGCACGAAGTAGAGAGGCTCGATATGGCGACGCACATCACCCTGGTGCATAATCTCATCGACGTCGATCTCCACGACACGCATCTCAGGAGCCTCAGGATAATAGAAGGTGTTGCGTGCAGTACGACGTGTAGAGATATACTCCACGTCGATGTCGGCAATAACCATACGGTCGTTACGCACAAAACGCTCGCTCACGCCCAACACACGGCCGAGCTCTGCGATAACGGCATTACCAGCAAAGACAAGGTCTGACGACGACTCACCGTGACCCGATGAGGCGTAGACATATGCCGCCATAGTACGTGACGACTGCTCGGCAATGAGCGAGATAAGGTAGTCGTGCTTGCACACCGACTCGGGCGATGCCGAGAGGTTGAACAGAAGCTTAGCACCCTGCACCGCCTGCATTGATGATGGTGGCACAGGCACCCACATATCCTCGCAAATCTCGACACCAAACTCCACATCGTGGATGTCAAACATAATGTCGGCACCGAACGGACACTCCTGACCTGCAAAGCGAATCACACGATCACGAATACCGAAGCCCGACACCCACCAGCGAAGCTCCGAGAACTCGCCATAGTTAGGAATGTAGGATTTTGGCACGATGCCCCACAACACGCCCTGACCAAAGACTGCAGCACAGTTGTAGAGACGATCGGCATAGACCACAGGAAGACCCACGATACCTATTGTTGGGATATCTTGGGTCTCCTGCATAAGCCAAGCAAGAGCCTGCTCAGAGTCGCGAAGCAACTTCTTCTGGAGCACCATATCGCCACAGGTGTAACCCACCAACGACAACTCTGGCATCACAACAATCTCGACACCCTCGCGAAAGGCATCCTGCATAATTTTGAGAGCACCCTCGGCATTGCGATGGGCATCAGCGATGTGTACACGTGGCACAGCCGCTGCAACTCTCATATATCCAAATTGGTTGTTCATTTAATTACGAATTAAAAGGCATTAGATACAACGCTCGGCGAATTTCAAAGCAATGGGCTGTAGCTGGACATACTGCCCATTGCTTTTGACAATTCATTAGCGAAGTAGATGGTGCCTTATCACAAAATTTACTCTGCCCAGATACGAGCCAAGTTAATGATAGTATTCATCGCACGCTGCATAGTGGTGAGCGAGACATACTCATAACGACCGTGGAAGTTCATACCACCAGTGAAGATGTTTGGGCAAGGCAGACCCATAAACGAGAGGCGTGAACCGTCGGTACCACCACGGATAGGCTTAACCTGTGGCTTAACACCTGCCTCGATCATAGCACGCTTAGCCTTCTCGATAACCTGTGGGTGTGGCTCAACCATCTTACGCATATTGTAGTACTGATCCTTGAGTGTGAGTGTGAGCACCTTCTCGCCATACTTACGCTGCAAGAAGTTGACTACATCCCACATAAGCTGCTTCTTGTGCTCAAACTTATCAGAGTCGTGGTCGCGGATGATGTAGCTAATCTCAGCCTCCTCAACACTACCCTTGATACCTACACAGTGGAAGAAGCCCTCGTAGTGCTCAGTGAACTGAGGACGCTCCGACGCTGGTAGCAAGCCGTTGAGCTCACAAGCGATGTCGATGGCGTTGATCATCTTATTCTTAGCCATACCAGGGTGCACGTTACGACCTGAGATGGCGATCTTAGCACCTGCAGCATTGAAGTTCTCGTACTCGAGCTCGCCCTCCATACCACCATCCATAGTGTATGCGAAGTCTGCAGCAAACTTCTTAACATCGAAGTAGTCTACGCCACGGCCAATCTCCTCATCAGGAGTGAAGCCCACGCGAATCTTGCCGTGTGGCATCTCTGGGTGTGCCACGAGCCACTCCATAGCTGTCACAATCTCGGCAACACCAGCCTTATCATCGGCACCGAGCAACGTCGTACCATCGGTGTGGATGAGGGTGTGACCCTTGAAGAATGAGAGCTCTGGGAAATCCTCGACCTTGAGCCAGCAGTCGTGGCCAAGCATAATATCGCGACCATTGTAGTTCTCGACGATGTGTGGCTTGATGTTAGCACCGCTCATATCTGGAGCAGTATCGACGTGCGAGATGAAGCCGATAGTAGGCACACTCTCGCAACCCTTAGTTGCTGGCAAGGTGGCCATCACATAGCCATACTCATCCATAGTGACATCCTTGAGACCGATAGTCTCGAGCTCCTCCTTGAGGTGACGCAACAGCACAAGCTGCTTGTCAGTCGATGGGAATGAGGTGCTTGACTCGTCCGACTGCGTGTCGAATGAGACGTATTTCAAAAATCTCTCTTTAAGATCCATAGTAGAATAGTATATTGTTTGTTTTTCAATTATTTAATCTTTATTACTCGCCAATCTTAGCTTTGCGTGAATGCCAGATGAAGTAGCCGATGATTGCTGCATAGGCCAAGATACCAACATAGACAGCACCCATAGACTGAGACCAGTCAACAAGCATCCAATCAACACCCACAAATGCAAGAATAGCACTCACAACTCCCATCAAAGCACCACCAGCGATGAAGCCCGAAGCGATGAGCGTACCACGATTGTTGTTAGCCTTAGCCTGCTCAGGGTTCTTGTGACGGTTAACAGCCCAAGCCACCAAACCACCCACAACGAGTGGAGCGTTGAGCTCCATAGGGATGAACATACCGAGTGCAAATGGCAATGCTGGGAGCTTGATGAATGTGAGGATAAGGGCGATGACAGCACCAATACCGTAGAGCAACCAAGGAGTTGCACCACCAGTCATCAAAGGCTTAATCACGGCTGCCATAGCGTTAGCCTGAGGAGCTACAAGAGCATTCTCACCAACAAAGCCGTAGGTCTTGTTCATAATAATCATAACACCCGCAACAGTAGCTGCCGACACTGCAGTGCCGACAAACTTCCAAGTCTGCTGCTTCTTAGGCGATGTACCGAGCCAATAGCCAATCTTAAGGTCGGTGATAAAGCCACCAGCCATTGACAAGGCTGTACATACCACACCACCAATCACAAGAGCCGCAATCATACCACTTGTACCCTCAAGGCCGATAGACACAAGCACCAAAGATGAGAGGATAAGGGTCATAAGGGTCATACCCGATACTGGGTTAGAGCCCACAATAGCGATAGCGTTAGCCGCAACAGTTGTGAAGAGGAAGGCGATGACGAATACGATAAGGAGGGCGATAATTGTCTGGAACCAGTTGTTCAACACACCAAACTGGAAGAAGAAGAGCGTAGCCACCAACACCGCAATAATAACCGACAAGACAACCTTCATAGAGATGTCCTGCTGAGTGCGAGGCTCAGCTGTAGCAGCCTTCTTGCCGCCGAGCTCATTCTTTGCCAAGGTCAATGCCGACTTGATGATGCCAGCCTGACGGATGATACCAATAAGACCAGCCATAGCGATACCACCAATACCGAGTGGACGACCAATCTCGCGGAAGATACCCTCAGGAGTGTCAAGCTGAGCTGGATTGATACCCATACCTGTGAGCGTGTCGCCGATTGTTGCAGGGTCAAACAGCGAGAGGATAGGAGTAACCAAAGGAATCACCACAAACCAAACGAGTGCCGAACCACCAGCGATAATCAAAGCATACTTCAAGCCGATGATGTAGCCAAGACCGAGGACCGCTGCCGAGGTATTGAGACCGAGTGTGAGCTTAGCATTTGCTGCCAAGGCTTTACCCCAGCCCCACATCTGAGTAGAGATCGACGATACCCAAGCACCAAACGTAGAGACGATGAAGTCGTAGAGACCACCAATGAGACCCGCTGCCACGAGAATCTTTGCCTGCGAGCCACCCTTCTCGCCCGATACGAGCACCTCAGTGGTTGCTGTAGCCTCAGGGAAAGGATACTTACCGTGCATCTCCTTGACGAAGTACTTGCGGAAAGGAATCATAAGCACAATACCGAGGATACCTCCAAGCAATGATGAGAGGAATACCTGGTAGAACTGTGCATCGAGACCGAGGATGTAGAGTGCTGGGAGCGTGAAGATGGCACCCGCCACGATAACACCCGATGATGCACCGATACTCTGGATGATGACGTTCTGGCCAAGCATATTCTTCTTGCCACGAAGCTGGCCAAGACCCACAGCGATAATCGCAATAGGGATTGCAGCCTCGAATACCTGACCCACCTTGAGACCAAGGTAGGCAGCAGCAGCCGAGAAGATGATAGCCATAATGATACCTACTGTCACTGAGTAGGGCGTTACCTCCTGGGGCGTAGAGTTAGCCGACATAATTGGCTGATACTCCTCACCAGGGTTGAGCTCGCGATAGGCGTTCTCAGGGAGCGAAGTTTTAGGTTGTTGCTCTGTCATAATGTTATAGTTATTAAAATTTTCCTCCAAACAATAGTACAAAGGTAACCAAAATATCGAAACTACACAAAGTGTAGAACAAAAAAATCACAATAAAGTTACAAGCAGATGATAAAAAAGCAAAAGTGACAGGAGTGACGATCGGCATAAATGCCAAAATCGTCACCCCTATCACTATTATTGCTCTTGCCACCAAGGGCACAGAATGCTGCTTTTATCTGTCGAAGGCCTGAGCCTTGAGGGCGATACCCTCGCCGTCGGGAGTAACAAGGATAACACCAGCCTCCTCGCGAGTAATATGGCCAATTACATCAACCAAACCGAGAGCCATAATCTTCTCCTGCATCTCAATAGGCACAGTGAACATAAGTTCGTGATCCTCACCGCCATTAAGAGCGGCAATAACAGGATCGATGTGCATCTCCTCGGCAAGCTCCGAGGTCTGACGAGCAATAGGAATACGTTCAAGATATACTCTTGCACCACACTGCGACGCAAGGCATATCTGACGCAAATCCGACGCCAAGCCATCCGAGAGATCAATCATCGATGTAGGGTGAATACCCTGCTCCTCGAGAGCCTTCAACACATTCTGTCGAGCACGTGGCTTAAGGTAACGCTCCAAGAGATACTCGTGACCCGCGAACTTAGGCTCTGGATTCTCAACATCCTTCAACACTCGCTTCTCACGTTCCAATAGGTGAAGACCCATATATGCAGCACCAAGATTCGATGTGATGCAGATAAGGTCGTGCTCTCGAGCTCCCGAGCGATAGACGACGCTCTCCTTCTTGGCACGTCCCACAGCCGAGATGTTGATCACAAGACCATTCACCGAGGCGGTAGTGTCGCCACCAACAATATCGACACCAAGCTCACCACACGCCGTCTCCATACCCTCATAGAGGTCGTCAAGAGCCTCTACCGAAATCTTTGCCGAGACACCGAGCGACACGACTACCTGTTCTGGGCGGCCATTCATAGCCAAGATATCGTTCACACCACGCACAATGGCCTTATAGCCGAGGTGCTTGAGTGGAAAGTAGCTCAAATCGAAGTCGATACCCTCGGTAAGCATATCGGTGGTAAGCAGTAGCACCTCACCTCCGAGGTCGATTACTGCAGCATCATCGCCCGCTGCCTTAAGTGTATTGTCATTACGCTTGGCAAGTCGCTTTGTGAGGCGGTCGATAAGGCCAAACTCACCAAGTGTAGCAATCTCAGTACCTTTAGTTTTATTCATAGGTCTATTTTAAAAATTTTTGCAAAATTACTTTTAAGATTGGAAAGTTGCAAAAAAAAACATAACTTTGCCTCAAATTTTTTGCATAAACTTTTACTAAACTAACAATACTTATGCTTAACATAATACTATTTGGTGCTCCTGGCTGCGGAAAAGGTACTCAGGCCCAGCGTCTGGCCGAGCACTACGATCTCTACCACATCTCTACAGGCGAGGTGATTCGCTCGGAGATTGCTCGTGGCACCGAGCTTGGACGCAGTATGGAGGGCTACATCTCGCGTGGCGAGTTGGCTCCAGACTCAATCGTCGTTGAGATGGTTCGCGACTATATGAGCACTCACGCCGACAAGGGTTGCATCTTCGACGGCTTCCCACGCACCACTGCTCAGGCCGAGATCTTCGACACTATGCTCGCTGAGATCGACTCAAAGGTCGATGTTATGATCTATATGGATGTTCCCGAGGAGGAGCTCGTGAAGCGAATTTTGCTCCGTGGCAAGGACTCTGGCCGCAAGGACGACGCTTCAGAGGATGTCATCCGCAACCGCATCGAGATCTACCGCCAACAGACCGCCATCGTTGCTGACCACTACACAAAGCAGCAGAAGTACTCTGCAATCAACGGTCTCGGCACTATGGACGAGGTATTCGAGCGTTTGTGCCAAGTTATCGACGAAAAGCGATAATAGATAGACATAATAGATAATATCGAGCGAGTCGGGATACAATAATTACGGCTCGCTTGAGTTATATATAATAAGATGAGAAGACTACTTATCATACTATGCTTCACACTTAGCCTTATCACCATAGCGGAGGCTAAGAGCTATCGCGTACAAGATATTGAGAATGTGCAGCTTAGTGATAAGAGACGCTTTGTCACAAACCCCGACGGCATAATCTCACCTGCCGCAGAGGCCACGCTCGACTCATTATGCTACTCGTTGCGTCATCGCGGCATTGCCCAGGTGGCTATCGTGGCGGTTGACGACATCTATCCAAGCGATCCTTTCTCGTTTGCTATGGAGCTCTTCGAGAGCTGGGGTGTGGGTAACAAGAGTAGCGACAACGGCCTCGGCATCCTCCTTGTAAGGGGCGAACGAGAGATACGCTTCGTGACGGGTTATGGCCTTGAGGCAGAGCTCACAGACGATATGTGTGTACGCATACAGAGGGCTTATATGCTCCCCCACTTCCGCAATGAGGACTACTCTACGGGAATGATCGAGGGCTTGCGTGCCATAGACAAGCTACTCACAGGAGGCGAGCTCGACAAGGGCATCAGCGACGACTACCAAGAGGAGCCAAATCTTTGGGCGATACTTATCGCCGTAGGCCTCTTAATACTCCTGCCACTCATACTCGTAATCAGACACGAGCGTATGATGTCGAAATGTCCATCTTGTGGCAGACTCGGACTCAAGATCGTCGACAAGCAGGTAATCGAGCAGACATTAGTATCACGCACCGTTATCGAGATTCTTCACTGTCCACACTGCGGCTCAGAACACCGACGCACAAAGCACGAGAATAAGCCTGGTGGCGGCGGAGGCCCCATTATCTTCGGAGGCTTTGGCGGTGGTGGCTTCGGAGGCGGAGGTGGCTTCGGAGGCGGAGGCTTTGGCGGCGGCTCGTTCGGTGGCGGTGGCGGCGGATCACGCTGGTAAAAATGCAAACATAATAAAATCGTAATAACATGAAGAACAAAGGTTTATGGATTATCCTCGGCATTATTGCCGTGGTTGTCATTTGGGCCATTTCTGGCTACAACTCACTTGTGAGCAACGAGGAGAATGTGAGCAATGCGTGGGCAAATGTCGAGAGTGCCTACCAGCGTCGCTCTGACCTCATCCCCAACTTGGTAAACACCGTAAAGGGCTATGCCGAGCACGAGAAGACAACATTGCAGGAGGTGGTTGAGGCACGTAGTAAAGCTACATCTATCAACATCGACGCAGCGACAGCAACACCCGAGCAGATGCAGGAGTGGATGGCTGCACAGCAGGAGGTGGGTTCGGCACTTGGCCGCCTTATCGCCGTATCGGAGAGCTACCCTACACTACGTGCCAACGAGAACTTCTTGGCTCTACAGACACAGCTCGAGGGCACTGAGAACCGCATCAAGACCGAGCGTGACCGCTACAACAAGGCTGTCAAGGAGTTCAACGTAAAGATTCGTCGCTTCCCAACAAACATCCTCGCTTCGATGTTTGGCTTTGAGCGTCGCGAGATGTTCGAGGCAGAGGCTGGTGCCGAGAAGGCTCCCGAGGTGAAGTTTTAAGCCTTGAAACCAACAAAAACGCAAGGGTGACTACAAAGTAGTCGCCCTTTTTGTTGTTTGTACCAAAGAAAAAGTGTATCTTTGCCTAAATTATACCAACAAATTACTTAACAGACAATGTTTCAACATCACACCATACTCCAAAAAGTGGTCCTCACAACCCTATTTGCTCTTTGCAGCTTTGGCCTTACGGCACAGCAACGCATCACACGCAGCGAGTACATCGCCAAGTGGGCAGACGTCGCTATCGAGCATAAAGAGATATATGGCATCCCTGCAAGTATCACAATGGCACAAGCTATCGTCGAGTCTGGATGCGGCAACAGCACCTTAGCACGCACAGCAAACAACCACTTCGGCATCAAGTGCGGAAGCTCGTGGACAGGGGGCAAGGTCTACCACGATGACGATGCTAAGGGCGAGTGCTTCAGAGCCTACGACTCGGCAGAGGAGTCGTTTGCTGACCACGCAGAGTTCCTCAACGGACGCTCACGCTACCAGTTTCTCTTCGACTACGCCTCAGACGACTATGTGAGCTGGGCCAAGGGTCTCAAACAGGCGGGATATGCCACAGCACCAACCTACGCCGAGGGACTAATCAAGGTTATCGAAGATGAGAAGCTATACCTTCTCGACCGCAAGAATGGCCGCAAGCTCTACGATGACTACGTAGCAGAGAAGCTCGGACTCAACAAACCTAAACAAGAGGAGCCTAAAAGCGAGGAGCAAGAGCCTAAGATTGTCGACCAGTCGCTCGCCTACGCTGATAGAGGCATCGACCCGAACAACTTCCGTGTGACAATAAACTCGCACTTCGGCTACAACGTCTACCTTACTAACGGTGCCAACTACATCATCGCTCGCAGCGGCGACACATACGCCTCTATAGGCAAGCTCTTCGAACTCCCAGTGGGTATGCTCCGTAAGTTCAACGACGTAAAAAAGGGTACTGAGCCAAAGGAGGGAGACATCGTCTACATCGAGCGTAAGTCTTCACAGTGGCGTGGCAGTAACCTCATCCACGTAACTGAGGCTGGCGAGACTCTCCACACCATCTCACAGGTATATGGCGTACGCCTCAAGTCGCTTGTGAAGCTCAATCGTGTAGCTGATGACACTAAGTTCGAGAAGGGCTCGACAGTACGCCTCAGATAGCATCAAACAACGAGCTGGGGAGAGGGGCAAACATTCTTATAACCCTCGAAAGCCCGCCATAAAGAGTAGAATAAAACTGATAAACATAACCATATGAGTACATTACGCGAGAAAATTCTTGAGTCGATAGTCAAAAAGTCGACACTTAAGCAGCAGATTTTCGACAACACATTCTCAACATTCAACGAGCTAAAAGAGACACTCTTCGAGATGGCCTCGGAGATCGACGACGAGCTCGATGGCAAGCTCGATCGCCGCGTGCGTATCGAGTACCGCGACCGCGGTAAGTTCGAGGCACAGTTGCAGGTGGCAAGCGACATCCTCATCTTCCAAATGCACACCGACGTATTCTCGTTCGATTCCAACCACATAGTGTGGCAGAATGGCTACTTGCAGGAGAACAGGGAGAACGCATATATTGGCGTTATCAACATCTACAACTTTCTCTCCGACTCGATGAAGTACAACCGCAGTGCCGACGAGGGCTACCTCATTGGCCGCATATTCGTCAACCGCGAGAAGTACTTCTGGGTGGAGGGCAAGCGTCAGACGTTGGTGCGTCCTATGGCCTTTGGCACCAAGAAGATTGACCGCGAGGCACTGGTAACAATCATCGAGACAGCAATCAACTACTCGCTCAACTTCGACCTACTGATGCCTCCTTACGAGGAGAACATTCGTGTGACTGTTGACCAGTTCAACTCAAAGCTCGACAACTCGAAGTTCACAACGGGTAAGCGTCTGAGCTACGACTTCTCTATGGACGACATCTAATCGATAGTAGAGACCCACATATTGAAGAACAAAATAAAAAATAAGATTATGAGACGACTACTACTTTCTACCCTACTTCTGGCTGTAGCCTTTAGTGTAAAGGCTCAGGTGAGCTACACCGAGATGGTAATGATGAATAGAGAAGCAGCACCACGCTATACAGCTCCCTCATCGCTCATCCCTCTCGATGGCACCGACAAGTGTATGAGCTTCGACCACAACAAGGTCATCTTGCGTGACTACACCAACCCTCTCGGCGAGGGTGATGTGGTGCTCACAGCACTCAACACCGACCACCAGATATTCTCCTACCGCAAGTCGCCAGATGGCACTATGGCTATCTATGAGGTTATCGACAATGGTGTGAATCCTCGCAACGAGATCTACCGTCACTCGTACACATCTGTATACTATGTTGCCTTCCCCGATGGCTCGACAGCAAAGATCGACGACGTGCGTGACATTTCGTTCTCGCCCGACAACAAGCACCTCGCAATGTCGTACTACAACGACCTCTTCCTCTATAACCTCGAGACACACGCCATCTACAACATCACAGAGGATGGCAAGTGGAACCACATCATCAACGGTACCACAGATTGGGTTTACGAGGAGGAGTATGGCTTCACCAAGGCCTACGCATTCTCACCCGACGGCAAGGAGATTGCCTACCTCAAGTTTGACGAGAGCAACGTGCCTGAGTTCGAGATGATGCGTTTCGACAATACACTCTACAACAAAGCTTACAGCTTCAAGTACCCTAAGGCTGGCGACTGCAACTCAATTGTTACACTCCACGTCTACAACATCGAGACTCAGGAGACACGTCAGATATTCACTGGAGATGAGACCGACCAGTATATTCCTCGCATCGACTACACACCTGCGGGCAACCTCTTCTACTACCGTGTCAACCGCCTCCAGAACCACTTCGAGGTGATTATGGTCGAGAAGGATGGCACTCAGAAGCGTATATACGACGAGCAGGACGAGCGTTACGTGGAGCGTCCTAACGACTCTAACATCACATTCATCGACGAGGATCGCTTCATCGTGCGTGAGGAGACCTCTGCAGGCTGGTTCCACCTATACTTGCACTCTGTGGAGAAGGGTCGCATCGGCACTATCACATCTGGTGAATGGGAGGTAACAGAGATTGTTGGTATGTCGCCAAACAAGAAGACTATATATTATATGTCTACCGAGCAGTCGCCTGAGCAGCGACACCTCTACTCTATCGGCATCAACGGCAAGAATAAGAAGTGCCTGCTCTCGAAGCCTGGCTACTGGAGAGTATCGCCATCGGCAAATATGAACTACTTCGCAGCCGAGCACTCAGCAACAAACTGCTACCCTACAGCTGCCATCTACGACACTAAGGGTCGCGAGGTGTGCACACTTATGCTCGAGCCAGCGGCAACCACCGAGCCTAAGTTCCAGCGTCAGTACTACACCTTCACTACTGAGCGTGGCGACGAGCTCACATACTACCTCATCTACCCAGAAGGCTTCGATGCATCGAAGCGTTACCCAGTGCTTATGACCCAGTACTCAGGTCCTGGCTCTCAGCAGATTGCCAACCGCTACACCTACGACTGGGAGGAGACCCTGGTACACAACGGCTACATCGTGGCCTGCTGCGACGCTCGTGGCACAGGCTTCCGCGGTGAGGAGTTCAAGAAGGTGACATACGCCGACCTCGGTAAGTGCGAGGTTGAGGATCAGCTATCGTTTGCTCGCCACCTCGCCTCTCAGGAGTTTATTGACAGCGAGCGTATCGGCATCTACGGATGGTCGTTTGGTGGCTTTATGGCTCTCAACTGTGCCTTGAAGGGTGACGGCATCTTCAAGATGGCTATCGCGGTGGCCCCTGTGACCTCGTGGCGTTACTACGACACAATCTATACAGAGATCTACAACGGTCTTCCACAGGACAACCCTCAAGGCTACGACGAGAACTCGCCAATTACGCACGCAGCACGTCTTAGCGACAAGACTCGCCTCATCATCATCCACGGCACTGCCGACGACAATGTCCACTTCCAGAACGCTATGGAGATGTGCCGAGCACTCAACAAGGCTGGTAAGCAGTACGATATGATGGTATATCCCGACCAGAACCACTCTATGCGTCCACACGATATGACCAACGTGCGTCAGAAGATGGTGGACTACTGCTTGGAGAACTTGTAAAAAAGTATTCAATAGCCAGGGTAATAATCCTGACTATGATAAACAGATAAGACTCTCAACAGAGAGTAGGAGCCACACGAGGCTAACTGACGTGATGTTGGTTAGCCTCGTTGTTCATTTTTAGGGCTTTTTACTAAAGTAAAGTTTCGTTGTTTGGAGTTTTTTTCATATCTTTGTGCGATTGTGGCCATTAGAGCCGAAATCATCGAGACAATAATACAAAAACAAGATAACTATGAACATTTCATTCAACTGGCTTAAGCGATATCTCAAGGCCGATATTTCGGCAGAGCGTATGGCAGAGATTCTCACCGAGCTTGGTCTCGAGGTCGAGGAGTTCGAGAAGATTGAGACCATCAAGGGTGGCCTCAAGGGTGTTGTTGTGGGTGAGGTTCTCACCTGCGAGGATCATCCCGACTCTGACCACCTCCACATCACCACCGTTGACGTGGGTGGTGAGGCACCATTGCAGATTGTCTGCGGTGCTGCCAACTGCCGCAAGGGTCTCAAGGTGATGTGTGCAACCGTAGGTGCAGTGTTGTACCCTATCGACTCTGACGAGGAGTTCAAGATTAAGCGTAGCAAGATTCGTGGTGTTGAGTCGCTCGGTATGCTCTGTGCAGAGGATGAGCTCGGCATTGGCCGCAACCACGAGGGCATTATGGAGCTACCAGCAGAGGCTGTAGTGGGCACACCCGCTAAGGAGTACCTCAACATCGCCGACGACTACCTTATTGGCATTGGCCTTACACCTAACCGTGTAGATGCAGCGTCGCACATCGGCGTTGCTCGCGACCTTGCAGCATACCTCAAGAGCCGTGGCGAGAAGGTGGAGTTCACACTCCCTTCTGTTGAGGGTTTCAAGGTGGACGACACATCACGTACAATCGAGGTTGAGGTGGTAAACAGCGAGGCTGCACCACGCTACGCAGGTATCACCGTTAGCGATTGCAAGATTGGCCCATCACCAGAGTGGATGCAAAACGAGTTGCGTGCTGCGGGCATCAACCCTAAGAACAACCTTGTAGATATCACCAACTACGTGCTCTTCGAGCTCGGTCAGCCACTCCACGCCTTCGATGCCGACAAGATTGAGGGCGGCAAGGTTGTGGTGCGTTCGGCTGTTGAGGGCGAGAAGTTCGTGACACTCGATGGCGTGGAGCGTACACTCACCTCAAACGACCTTATGATCTGCTCTGCAGAGCGTCCTATGTGTATTGCGGGTGTATATGGTGGTCAGGACTCAGGTATCAGCGACGAGACTGTCAACGTATTCATTGAGAGTGCCTACTTCCACCCTGTGTGGGTGCGTAAGACTGCTAAGCGTTTTGGTCTTAACACCGATGCTTCATTCCGCTTCGAGCGTGGTATCGACCCAAATATTCAGGTATATGCACTCAAGCGTGCAGCAATGCTTATGCAGGAGCTCGCTGGTGGTCGCATAACATCTGAGATCATCGACATCAACCCTACGCCAGCTAAGCACTTCGAGTTCGACTTCTCATTGGAGCGTGCTCGCAAGCTCATTGGCAAGGATATCGCCGACGAGACATTTATGACTATCCTCAATGCTTTGGAGGTCGAGGTTCGTGGCCGTGAGGGTGAGGTGTTGAAGGTTGCTGTGCCACCATACCGCGTGGATGTTCAGCGTGAGGCCGACCTCGTTGAGGATGTGTTGCGTGTATATGGCTACAACAACATTGAGATCTCTGACCACGTGAACTCAACATTGTCGTACGCACCAAAGCCAGACAAGGCACGTCTTCAGAATGTTGCCTCTGACTTCCTCACGTCGAACGGATATACAGAGATTATGTCGAACTCGCTCACCAAGGCTTCGTACTACGAGGGCTCTAAGACCTACCCAGCAGAGCGTTGCGTGAAGATATTAAACCCACTCTCACAGGACCTCAACGTGATGCGTCAGACATTGATGTTCAACGCCTTGGAGGCTGTTGAGCTCAACGTGAACCGTCGTAACGCCAACTTGCGTATGTACGAGGTGGGCAACTGCTACGCCTTCAACGCCGAGAAGGCCGAGGAGGAGAACACCCTTGCCAAGTATGAGGAGAGCTACCGCATAGGTATCACCGTAACGGGTCTTGCAACACAGCTCTCGTGGAATACAAAGGCCGAGGGCTCGTCGTTCTTCACGTTGCGTGCTATCGTGGAGCGTCTGTTGAAGCGTTTCGGAATCGACATCTACGCCTTGCAGTCGGAGAGCATCGACGATGACCTCTATGCCGACGCTATTGTCTTCAAGCAGGGTCCTAAGGAGGTGCTTCGTATGGGTGTTGTATCGCCTATTGTACGCAAGAAGTTCGACATCAAGCAGGAGGTTTACTTCGCCGAGATCGACTTCGACCAGCTCATCAAGATGACCAAGAAGTCGAAGGTGCAGTTCAAGGAGCTCTCTAAGTTCCCAGAGGTTAAGCGTGACTTGGCACTTCTTGTGAACAAGAACGTCTCATTCTCACAGCTCCGCTCTATCGCCTTCGCTACTGAGAAGAAGCTCCTGAAGTCAGTATCGTTGTTCGACGTATACGAGGGCGACAAATTGCCTGAGGGTAAGAAGTCGTACGCCTTGAGCTTCATCCTCGAGGATAAGAACCAGACACTCACCGACAAGCAGATTGAGCGTACTATGGCCAACCTCCAGGCTCAGCTCGAGCAGAAGGCCGGTGCCGAGGTACGCAAGTAACATAAGGCAATCATAAACCTAATAACTAAAACTCCGTATGGGTAAATCCATACGGAGTTTTTTTTGCTTTTTAGTGACACTAAGCAACTTGCCATTCTATGCTTTTATATATTTAACCCCCGATCAACCTCACCGAATATCTCTATCCACCCATACGTAACACTATTTAAAAAATACGAATTGGAATAAACACTTCTGTACATAGGTATGGCAAATAGACATTAGTAGCATATGTAAAGACACACATAATATTATTAAAACAAGATTTTGCTCCTATTTTACTCCAATCAAAGTCTCTTTACACCATAGATATAATATGAATATTGCAACAAAGACATCAACCATATTCCATATTATTCTACCTAAAGTAATTGGGAATAGTGGCTGAAAAAGAAGAGCTAGAACAGCCATCGTAATCATAAGTAAAGTATCCCCCCTTTTATGATAGTTAAAAGCATTAATACCAAATATAACCATCGCCACAAAACGGACTAATTGATAGTAACCGTATGGCATATCCAACAGACAAATTAGGAGGATAATTGCCATTATCAGCCACTGGTGCCTAACTGCGAACTTATAGAAAATGCTCATACAATATTAAAATTTTTCAAGTTCTTCACAGTCTATTTCCATTCCGCAATATTTATTCATAGCCCTAACAAGTTCTTCTTTAAGTATGTTAATGGGATCAAAGCCTTCTTGTAATATACAAAATGAGCGAAGCAGTTGCATATCTTCATTATCCTTAAGTGATTTATATGTATTCGCTATTGCACTATATACGAGTAGTCCTCCCATCATAGAATCACCATTAAGAGAAGGACGTACATACCTTGACTTAACACAGTTATCAAAGGCATCACGAAATTTTAAGCGGATTTGCTCTTTATGGCTTAAGCTCTTTCGGAACAATCTTTTTAGAAAATTCATATAGTTATTATTTTAATATTTCATCGATTTGATATAATCGTTTGAAGAATAAACACTTGAAGTTATTTTGAAAAGAGCGTGGTAACGATTTGGGAATCGTGCGAATTTCTGCGGTTTGCGGTAGCAATACTCTCAAATAACTCTTGTA